>Ga0315543_1001559_pt1 | contig 24410 bp, 21 predicted proteins | sample SalMarSW160210MG_2_FD_203098 | JGI IMG/M metagenome (GOLD analysis project Ga0315543, IMG submission 203098) | Salt marsh sediment microbial communities from the Plum Island Ecosystem LTER, Massachusetts, United States - Salt Marsh Sediment SW1601-210 ... | reverse complement strand
ATCGTCGTTCCATGACTTTCCCTTTCCATGGGGACCATTCCCCTGGAAGGGTAATCGTATAAACGACTTACATTACTTTAATAATATTAGACAGTACAGGTAGGACAACAAACCATTATTTTATCTTATGGGCGCATTCAAGACCAGCCCGTTTTCTAAACTATTATTTCCTACGCTGCCGTAAGCGGCACTAACAAGTTAGCCTTAAATCAACTGCACAAGCAGTGCCATAGTAGAATCCAGCTCGACAGCTTCCGTCCCGAACATGGCAAGCTAACCAGGTCCGAGATCACCAATGACCTGCTCCCAAAAATACTGTTTGGAATTCAACACCATATCTTTCAAGATTATTTGCTCTGTCTTACGGGTTGTAGATATATGCGATTTTATGACAAGTTCTACCTTATAGAAGACAAAATTGGTCTTGACGACAGGGTACGCTTTAGATTACCCTTCTGTGTGCTCTGGCATTTGTATTTTTCTTTAAGGGATGAGCACGGCATTTGATGAACTTTGGAGGTCGTTCAGCCTGTCCCTTCGACAAGCTCAGGGCAGGCTCTGAGCAGAGCCGAAGAGTCGGACAAAACCTTATAACGGGCTTAAACGATCAGGGACATGAATGGTTGCTGGTAAAGACGCCAATCAGTTAGTCAAAGAAAAGAACCTTATACATATCATAATTTTATTAGCAATTACGCTTGGAATAGGTACATACCTAATCGCGACAACTGTCCTCATTGCCAAGGATGGTACATTTAATATCGAATTAGCAAAAAGCATCGCGGATAACCCTGTTGAGGCTATGCGTAATATACCCTCTTGGGGATATCCATTTCTCATTCATCTCATGCATAAAATGATAGGATTATTTTATGATGCAACGTCGCTTCAGGGATGGATTATTTCCGCCCAGGCTGTTTCGCTTTTGAGTAAAGTAATTGCCTCTATAGCATTGTATTTTGTAGGAAGTTATTTTGTTGGTCCTATACTAAGTTTTTGGGGCGTCTTAATTTTGAGTATTTTATCGGATTCTGCTGAATTCGGCAGTGATGCACTGAGTGATTGGCCACATCTCATGTTTTTAGCAACCGGCTTTTTACTGTTGTTATTAGGTGCGCAATACCGCAAGAACTGGATGTTTGGTTATGCAGGAATAGCCGCAGGATTAGGATACCTGGTCCGATCTGAGGGCTGTCAACTGGTTCTATATGGTGGCGCTTGGCTGCTATTTAACCTTATCCGGCCACAAGGCAAAATGAGAAGAACAAAGGCAGCAGGAGCTTTAATTTTACTTTTGGCAGGCTTTGCCATTATTGCTATTCCCTATATGCGGTCTAAAGGATACATTTTCCCTGACCAGGGTATGTGGAAACTGCCGGCGTTGTTTGGTAACACTAATTCTGCCCTTAATACTAATATATGTCTGGCCGGTTTATCGATTGGAAAGATAATAGGCAATGAGACACTGATAACCAATATGTGTGAGACGCTGTTGTATTATTTTATCCCAGCATTACTGATAGGTTGCTATTATTATTTCCGAAAGCAATCAAAAACATTGGAACAGACGTTTTTTGCCGCAGCATTTATTATTGTTAATGTCGCAATAGCAATATGGCAATCATCTTGTCTGGGCTATCTCAGCAGAAGACATACCCTCGTTCTGGTTGCTTTCACCATTTTTTATATACCGGTTGGCATGCATGTAATCGCCAGCTGGCTAAGTAGGAGAACTTCCAAAAGCGATTCGGCAGTAGAAGAAAATATACGCCGCTGGTTTTTTATACTTATGGTGGTTGGATTTTGTATTTGTGCGGCGAAGTTTATCAGGAGAACCCCCCTGCGATGGGAAAAATAAGGTTATCGAGACGCTGCGGAATGGCTAAGCAAAAATACTGCTCCTATGGATATTATAGCTATCCCAGATAAGCGTATAACTTTTTACGCGGAACGGAAAGGTTTGGAGTATGGCGAGCAGATTCCTGAGCAGGTTGATTACATTGTAAGAATTGTTAAAAGTGGGGATGAAAAACTGGGATTTGGTAAAGATAATAAGGAAGAATATTCAACGTGGGTGGACAAACGAAAAAAGAGCAGAAAACTGGTGATTTATAAAGTAATCCGCTGAGGGGACAAGCGACAAAAAGCTACTGGCCTTTTTTCAACAACATGACAGGGATAGTCTTTGTGAGGATATAAAGATTCAATAGTAAAGAGCGTCTCTGGATATACAGGTAGTCGTATTTTATCTTGTGATTGGGATGTAGATCATAAGCATTTCTTATCTGTGCCAGTCCAGTTAATCCTGGTTTGACAGCTAATCTTATTTCCATTAGAGCCTTATAGCGTTTGACAAAATATGGCCGTTCGGGTCTTGGTCCGACGAGGCTCATCTGGCCGAGTATGACATTTATTAATTGTGGAATTTCATCGAGTCGTGTATCTCTCAGGAATCGTCCGGCTTTTGTTACGCGAGAGTCGTTTTTCATCGCCAAAACAGGTCCAAGTTGTTTCTCGGCATCCTCTATCATAGTTCTGAATTTGTACAGAGTAAAAATCTTGCCATCTTTTCCGACCCGCTGTTGTTTGTAGATAACAGGTCCTTTGGAAGTAAGTTTAATCAATATGGCGGCGAGAATGGTAAAGGGCAAAGAAAAAAGCAAAATGACCAGACTGCATAAGACATCCAGGCTTCTTATCAGGAACTCTTCTGTATCATGTTTCCTGCCGACAAAAGTAGCCAAAGGATGCACAGAATTGTCGCCATTAATTTTCTCCGGCAGCAGTTTGATATAGCAGGCAGGGCTAAAGACAACTTCTATTCTCAGCTTTTGTGCGAGATAGGTTATAAAGCTCATCTCTTTTTCATTTGGGATTTGGCCGCAGATAATAATCTCATCGATGTCTGTGTAGGTAGTTAGTTCGTCGATTTTATTGATTTCGATTTTTTCTAAGTCAGCCTTTCTTATCATAACTTCGTCTATATCGCCTTCGCCGATAACCACGACCTTCTTTTTGATTCTCCTACAGGACTTTAGGACAAATTGGTTGAACTTAAAAATCAGTATCAGATTTATAAAAAAGGATAGAGCAAAAATACTGGTCGGGAAGGCACCCCATTTGATTCTGAAGACATAGACGAAAGCTACGCTGAGCAGTGCCCCAAGAAACAGTCCCGAAAAGACCCTTTTGAATAATTCCCAAGATAACCTGAATCTATTTTTATAAACTTTGAAAAAAGCCAATGCTGATATATATATCAGTGTCAAAAATACAAAGCTGTTTTTGTAGGGCAGGAAGTTACCATCAGGAAACGGCAGGCCATACCTAAGCCAGAAAGAAGCAAGGAAGCTGATATTAATCAGAATACCATCCAAAAGTATGAGGCAAATTACTCTATACATGACTTAGCTTCCATCCTTTTGTATCCCAAACATTAGTTAGGTGCAACATGCTTTTCTGTTACCTGTTTGCTTATCCAGATGTATGTTTTCTCTAAACCTACTCGCAACGGACGTGTTTGTTTCCAGCCGATCTTTTCATAGATAAGCCTGTTATCTGAGTTTCTACCTCTTACACCTAAAGGCCCTTCGATATGCTTGATTCTAAGTTTTTTGCCGGCAATATCCATAATCATTTTAGCAAGCCCATTTATCGTTACCATTTCTTCAGAGCCTATATTAACAGGCCCCAGAAAATCCGAATCCATTAGTCTGCGAACCCCATCCAAGCACTCATCTGTATAAAGAAATGAACGAGTCTGTTTACCATCCCCCCACATTTCAATTTCTCCGCCATCTTCTGCTTCGGCGACCTTCCGGCAAAATGCGGCCGGGGCTTTTTCTTTGCCATTGTTCCAAGAACCTTCAGGGCCAAATATGTTGTGAAATCTTGCGATACGCACCTGTATACCATGATTTCTGTAATAAGAAAGATACATCCGCTCGCTGAAAAGCTTTTCCCAGCCATATTCACTGTCCGGCTGAGCCGGATAAGCTGAATCCTCCGAACACTTGGGGTTATCCGGGTCCATTTGGTTATACTCTGGGTAAATACAGGCTGAAGATGAATAAAACACCTTCTTGACACCCATTGCTCTGCAGATATCAACCATATTAAGATTTATCATTGCTGAGTTGTGCATTACTTCGGCGTCATGCTCACCTGTAAAAATATAACCTGCTCCCCCCATATCCGCAGCCAACTGATACACTTCATCAAATGGCCTATCAGTTACATTTCTACACACAATAGGGTCGCGCAAATCACCTATAACAAACTCATCGGCTGCTGTTTTGCTAAATTCCGGGTATTTCAGATCCACCCCACGAACCCAGAACCCTTCTTGTTTGAGTCTTTTAACAAGGTGACTACCAATAAAACCACCTGCACCACATACTAAAGTTGTCTTCACTTTTGAATCTCTCCCAAAAATTATGCCTTATCTATACGACTTGCCCAATCAAATCAAAATATTTTCTCGAAATCTTGTCAAGATTGTATTTTTCTCGAATAGCCATTAACGCATTTGCGCCCATCTGCTTTAGCTGGGCATTATCATTGTAAAGCTGCAAAATACTATCTGCCAGCACTTTTTGTTCACCGGGTTTAACCAAAATGCCGCAATTTTCCTCTTCTACAATTAGCGCAATTTCCGATTCAGCCGACATTACTGCTATTATAGGGACTCCAGCTGCCATCAGACCAAATGCTTTCGAGGGCACTGACAAACCCTCTTGTCCTTCCAGCAAAGAAACAACACCAACATCAGCCAAATTCATTAGATAGCTCAGGTCTTGCCTTTCAACATAGGTATGAAACTGGCAGTTTTGCAAATTATGTCTGGCTACATATTCCATAGTAGCTTGTTTTTTATGCCCTTCGCCTACAAACAAAAAACATATATCCTCTTTGTCTTTTAAGGCATCAGCGGCTCTGATAATAGTCTCCATATCGTTAAATCGCCCCATATTGCCAAAATATCCGACGACGAACTTACCCTCAAGATTCCATTTTTTTCTCAGAGGATTATCTTGATTTGAGGCAGAACTTATGAACTTATCATCGCTCCAGACACTAATATGATGCAGTTTTCCATTTGGCTGTAGATCATATTTTCTCATCTTTTTAGTTATCACTTCTTTCATGCACCTGCCGATAACGACTATCGCAGATGCATGTTTAAAAACAAAGGTGTTAAGTCGTTCCCAGATGCGAGACAATAAACCATTTTCCTTCAAAACACCTAGCTTAACAGCGGTGTCGGGGTAGACATCGAAGATTAAATAGATATATGAAGGGCCTAGTCTTAGGGTTTTTAGTATTGCACAGGTAAATGCAAGGAAAGGAGGGTTTGTAAGTACGAGGATGGGTTTTTGTGGCTGATGAAGCAGAAGATAGAAAAATACTGAAATTGCGAAAGTGAACTGGTTGATTATTCTTCCAATAAGATTTAGTTTGGGAAATCTCGTTCCCCACACACGTCTTATGCAAATTCCCTTATGCTCGATGTACTTTGCGGTTTTTTTATTCCTGCTCAGAATCGTGGGTAGGCCGCATACTACTTCTACATCCACACCAAGACGCACCAACTCCTCACATAACTCGGTCAACGTTTGCCCTGTTGATACCAACTCTGGATAAAAAAGCTGGCACAAAACGAGAAGGTGAAGCGAGCTTCCTATGTGGTTCTTATTTGACATTAATCAACAAATAAATGCGTTCCAAACAAACACAGCCAGCTTTCTTTGCCAAAGCAATTAGTTCGGGAGTGACGAAATTAGCGCGAGTCAAAGCGCTCCATTTTATCCGCCGCGGAAAATCATTCTCAACAAACAATTCAAGAAGTCTCCGTGTGTGTAGGTTATCAAATAAAAATATTTCATCAGCAAAATTGAATATGTAAGCCCCGTAGCGATCTATTGCGTACTTCATTTCGTCGATGATGCTTTCGGTTGTTCTTCGCCTCACTTTTCGTCCCAGAACTTGCATACAAAAGGCACATTTATAGGGATAGTCTCTCGACGTAAACATAACATAATACGAGTTTGGATGGGCCAAGGCTTTTTTGTTATCTGCATAATAGTGATCAATAGCAGGGTGTGGCAGTGAATTAAGTTTCTCTTCCGTACAAAAAGGACGAGCTTCGTTGACCATAATATTCAAATTTTCGCGAAAAATCAAACCAGGAATATTTCGTATCCCCAGTGAGGTCGCACCCTCGATATATTTCACCAAGTCAATAAAAGTCTCTTCACCCTCACCCTCACCATAGATGCCGTAGTCAAAAACCGGGAACTCCGAAAGTGTTCTTTCGGGCAATGCCGTTACATGGCATCCACCAATTACAAGTGGAGCAGCAATTCTCTCCTTAAGTTGCGATGCAATCGTGGCAGCCTGTTGTATCTCATGTGTCATAGCTGTTATGCCGATAATATCAGGGTTATATTTCGTTACATGTTCGACAAGCTCATCAGGTGACCATGAATGGAAGTACCCATCAAAAATCTCACAATTGTAGCCTTCGGCCCTGTGACATGCGCAGATATACGCTATACCGAGAGCGGGCTGACGATACCAGTTTGCATATGTGGCAGGTGGTTTGACCAGGGCTATTTTCATTGAAGTATAATCCTTTGAGGATATTTATTATCTGTTGTATGCGGCAGCAAATGTATCATCTGTAGTGCTGTTATTGACATTGATATTTTCATTTTGTTTTTGTTCGATAATACCAGGGTGATTGTGCTTCAAGTTTATTCGAGAGGTACATAACTGCTTTATTCGCCGGGATAATAGAATTCAAATACAATCCTGATTCGCTTGTTCATTCAGGATAAAGTCCCAAATACCACTCTGCTGTGGCTTTCACGCCATCATCAAAGGAAAACGGCAGTTCTCCACATACTTGCCTGGTTTTCGACATATCAAACCGATACTCCGTAAGAATGTTCCGCAGACAAAAGCTATTGAAAGGAAACCGACGGAAACCGATTACGTTCAAACCATTCCCCGCCAATGCAATCGCCTTGGCAATGAGAAGCGGCATTGTTGGAATAGACGGCGCGTTCATTACCCTTGCCAGTTCATTCGTATAGTCCCTCAACGAAAGCGGCTCGTAGTCTGCCAGGTAAAACGTCTGACGATGAATCATCTCTGTCGGAGCAAGAAGTATCTTAAGATATTGAAATGCTATGTTGCCCGCATAGCTATAGGATTTGTACAGTTTCCCGGGGCCACAATGAAAATACCGTCCTCGACGGATCAATTTGAGCAGATTTTGGTAATGAGAACTCATGCCGGGTCCCCACACCGTTGTTGGACGAACAATGCACCATTCTTTTCCTCCTCCATCCATCTGGCTGGTTATTTTTTCCGTTTCTACTTTGCTCTGTCCGTATAACGTATTCGGGCAGTAGTCCGTGTCATTCTGCGGAACATAACCAACTTTGCAAACGAGTTGTGACGAGGTAACAATGACTCTCCTGACACTGCGGCTGTTTCTGACGCAGTTAAGAATATTCCGCACACCGTCAATATTGGCAGAATAGCCGGATAGGTCATGTTTCTCATCCAAATCTATTCTTGCAGCAAGATGGATCACAGCATCAGGCTGGACTTCATCGAAAACTCGACTCAATGACTCTTTGTTCATGATGCTACATTGATAAAACGATAGCCAACTCTGGCAAAAGAGTTTCTCAGCCACGTCCAAGCCGACAGGCGTCAGCGATTCATCCTTCAATTTACCACACACCCATTGTCCTATCAGGCCAGAACTCCCCGTAACCAATACTCTCACAGCGTTTTCCTTTCCCGGATTCCACGCTCGTACACAAAAAGCAGTCTTTCAACAATGTGATCCCAACCGTATTCCCTCTTCACAAGTTCAAATCCAGCTATTCCCATTTTTTTCAAGCGATCATTATCAGACAGAAGATCGGACAGAGCCGCACCGACAGGCTCCGAATCCTTGGGCACGACTTTTCCGGCTCCCATAGTTTCAACCACATCAAAATGACAGCCCGGAGAAAGAAGAACAGCCGTCTTGCTGGCCATTGCCTCAAGTACCGCCATAGAGAAGCCCTCGGCATCTGACGGCAAACAGAAAATATCCGCCCTGGCGAGCAGGGCTTTCTTTTGGTCACCTGAAACCATTCCCGGGAAAAATACCTTGCCGCTCTCTGAATTTTTACCGCCGATCATGCTTTTAAACTTCTCTTGGAGCTTGAATTCGTCTGGGCCGGCGCAAACAAGAACTGCCTTGGGAAACTTCTCCCGGATGCTCAGAAAGGCACGAATCAGGCGGTCGGCGCCCTTGACAGGATGCAGGCGGCCTAAAAACAGAATTACCTTTGCGTCTCTTGATATTCCGAGCCGGTCGTGCCATTCTTCTGGTGTCTCCTGCCAATACTTTTCCACGTCGATGCCATTGGGGATGACTTCGCAGCGAGTATTCACCCCAAGTGCACGGTAGCTGGCAATTTCAGCCTCAGTCAGGCAGATTAGCGTATTTGCCCGTTTTATTAGCGGTACTTCTACAAACTTGATATACAAGCGTTTTTTCCATGCCCTGAATCTCAGTCTTTCCGGGTCAAATACACCTCGCTGGTGGTAAAATAGAGGCTTGCTATAACGAATAGCGGCTCGTCCTGCTGCGTATGTCGGATACATAAAAGGAAGATGAGTGTGAACCACGTCAAGTGTGGGAACGATACGTTCTAAAGCAGACCACATTTGGGGAGCATAAAGGAAACCCATGGATTTGGCAAAATACGGGATGAATGGAAGGTATTTCTGAAGGGGCTCCTTCCGTTTGAAGTACCAAACTTCGACGCCATCGACATCTACAGGTTTGTCGGTAACTACATCCATATCTTCTGTAAGATTGCAGTTGGTCGTAAACACGGTCACGGAATGCCCTTTCCTTACGAGGGCTTCTGCCAAGGCAGCAACCGAAAGGATCGGGCCGCCGATGCGGTATGCGGGTTTATAACCGTGAACAGCAAAAAGAATGCGTAACGATGGTTTCATAGCTTGACTTTATAATTCTTGCGCCATAATTCAAATATTACCAGGGCAAAGAGCCGTTGTGTATTTTTTAACCCCCGGCTCTGGCCTTTCCATAGCTGATCGACAGTCTTAGTATCGAAAACAGAACCATCAGAGCCAGATAAGACATCACGCATATATTGGCCCCAATCCCCTTTGATCCAGTCATGCAAAGGCAGGGCAAACCCCTGCTTACGCTGCAAATCCAGATGGGAAGGCAGTAATCGCGAACCCAGATGGCGTAATAATATTTTCCGTTGGCTGTGGCCGGCACGTAAGGCATTAGGGACCCGGCTAAACGCGAACTCAATGATCCGATAATCAAGAAAAGGCACCCGGATTTCCAAAGAATTAAGCATGCTGGCGCGGTCAACTTTTACCAGTATATCATCGGGCAGATAAGTCTGGAAATCCAATGACATGAACATCCCCGGTAGTCCGCGCTCCTGTTGGCACCGGCTGACTTTATATTGCTCAGGTTTATCTGCGAGACCCTGCGGCTGATCGCGTAAGGCCGGGACAAGCTGTTTGCGTACGGCTGGGTCATAAAATACATTGGCACAGGCTGTCGCCTCTGATATTCCGCCTCCGCTACCCATCAAATAGATCCGGCCTTTGAATCCCACCGGCAAAACCTTTCCTGCAACGACTGAAAAGGCATTGCGCAGGGAAGCAGGAAAATAACGTCGCACCAACGCCTGCTTAAAGATCCAGTTATAAGTCGGGTATCCTCCAAATAGTTCGTCCCCTCCGTCACCACCCAACGCCACTGTACAATGCCGGCGGATGAGTTTAGAGACCAGGTAGGTCGGAACCATAGAAGAATCTGCCATCGGTTCATCATACTGCCTGGCTAATAAAGGCAATAACTCAACTGTCGCCGGCTCAGCAATCAATTCCGTATGCTCGGTGCCGAAATGTTTGGCTACCATTTTTGCGTACGGGCCTTCATCATATCTGGCATGATCAGGAAAAGTGATAGTAAAGGTACGCACTTTCCCTGGCGAAACCGCAGCAGCCATAGCCGTGACCAAACTCGAATCAACCCCGCCGCTTAAAAGGATCCCTACCGGCACATCTGCGATCATCTGCCGACGCACCGCGTCATTTAAAAGACCTTGCAATTCATCTGTCAAATCTTCGCTTGACCCGGCCACACCATCTTTAGGAGACGGTAATTGCCAGTATTGCCACACCTTCAGATCATGAGTGCGAAGTGAAAATTTCATGGCATGGGCAGCAGGAAGCTTATGCGCTCCTTTCAGGAGGCACTGGCCAGCCGGTACATAACCATAGGCCAGATAAAACTCTAAAGCGCTCAAATCTACTTTTTTTTCCAGCGTGGGATCTGCCATCAAGGCCTTCAACTCTGAAGCGAACATGAAACGGCTCGGCTCATGAATATAAAAAAGCGGTTTTTCCCCAGCGCGGTCACGGGCAAAAAACAGGCATTTCTCACTGTGATCATAAATACAGAAGGCGAAAGCACCGTTAAGGTGCCGAAGGCAATCTATCCCCCATTCCCGATACGTCTCCAGGAGAACCTCAGTATCACTCTGTGAACGAAAAATATGACTCCGGTTTTCAAGCTCGCGACGCAGGTCCTGATAATTATATATCTCACCATTAAAAACGATTTGCAGGCAGCCGGTTTGATCAGACATCGGCTGATGGCCAGCCGGAGAAAGATCAATGATGGAAAGCCGGCGATGCGCCAGCCCCAGACATCCATCTGGTGACCACCACACGCCGGCATCATCTGGTCCTCGATGCGTCATCGTGTCACGCATCCTGATAAGCATTTCGCGTCGGAAAATCGATTGCGCAGAATACATTCCTACAATTCCGCACACGGCTTAACTCCTCTTCCTTCAATCCCGTTGTACCCCTTATGAACCTCGATGTCTTTAAGTCCAGCAATTTCATGCCATTTTCTAAAGGTAGAAATCGTTTGCGGCTTATCATATTTCGGCGACAACATATCAAAAGTGTCCAGATATGCCCACTCTTTAAGCAATGCGTCGTCCGCACTCGGCATTATCTGATAAAAATCAGCAACGAGCAACCGCCAATTAATGGCCTGACCGATTTTCCAAGGAATTTTTCTAATCACCTTAACCAGCGGCCACATAAAATCAACATAGGATTTAATCCCACTATATAATTTTTCCGATTCCATTGTGGAGGTAACTAAACGAACATAAATTTTTGTGTGCAGCAACCAATGAACAATATCTTTAATGTAAATATCAGTCGCTATCTTCCCTCCGGGCTTCAAAGCATCAACTAATGAAAGAAAGGATTTCTGCGGATCAGGCGTATGCTGAAGTACTCCGAGGCAAAATATTTTATCAAAAAAATCCTTCTGAAATGGCATGGCGCATATATCTGCCTGAACAAAAAGAACATTCTCTCGAAATCCATTATTCTTATAATTAACATCAATTGCGCTTGAATAATCAAACGAGACAACTGTAGCGGAGGTTTCCGCAGCAAAAGCGGTAAAGCGACCCGCCCCACACCCGGCTTCAAGCACATACTGGCCTCTCATATCTTTCTTCCACTTCGTTTCTGCCTCAAAACGTTTTCGGGAAAGTTTATAACCGGAGTATGCATCATGCTGAGTCTTATTATGAAGGTTCCACTCCAAACCAAAACTTGAAGCATAATTATCGCAAGGCACAAATCTTGGGATAAAATTACGGATCGGATACTTCGCTCCGCCTTCCGAGATCAACATCCCGCTTTCAATCCTCCCATCCTTTTCAAAGGAATTTTCTAATCGTAATCTCTGATGCGTAAACGGACAGCGTAAAATATCCAATAGTTTTTTTTTCATTGTAGCGGTCTTTTCACAGCTTGAACGAACGCATCGCTTATAACCATATCTTCTGCGGACATATTTTTAAAAGGCGCAGCGAGTTGCTCATGGCGCAGTTTAGATGGCATCTCTATCTTCTCGTCACAGACTATCTCAAATCCTGCTTCTCTAACCAATTTGATGTGTGTGGAGTGTGGTTCCCGATTCAACAGATAGGCACGCCTACCTCGCATCAACCTCCATGTAAAATCCGAAAAAGCCCAATGACCATTCCACGAATCAGCCAGCTCATGACATTTAAAATCTATTGTGTGAGAAATGCACCCTTTTGGCTTCAGCCATAGATACATGGCTTGATATGCGCCACGAAGGTCATCGACATGCTCAAGTACCGCTTGAGAGTAAATCATATCAACAGATTCTTTCTCTAAGAGGTTTGCACTGTACCAAGGCGCCGCATATCGAATCATAGACATTGTGCTATTACAATTTTCGAGCGAATTTCTTATTTGTTTTATGCGGCCTTCAGATAGATGGGATGCCAGGAGCTCATCCGTCAGTAATTGATAGGGAAATTTATAAGAGTCAAGATACGGTCTAATGTTGACAAATTCCCGTTCATCCGGGATGCTCTCTCTGCGAGCAAATAAATCCACCAATTCATCAAGGAGTTTGATATTTTTGCGCAAAAAAGCGTGCCTGACCACGTCCATGCCATAATACATGTCCGCGCCTGAGAGCAAGGCAGCCAGTCCTATGCCGATAGAATCGCCTGGCCCCAGTTCCCCGACGATTTTTGGGGACGCCGCTAATAGCCCGTTTTTGCTGGCCATCACCAAATGACGCAACCAGACCGCGTAACAGTACCTGGCCGTCATCCCGCCGGTTCCTTTTGCATGGAACCTGGATAGGCCAGGAAGATATGTCGATATGCCATACAATAGTTGCTTTATATTCGGATGCATTCCTGATACACTCTTTCCCAATTCCTGGCCGTTCCAGCTATAGACCATTCCCTGGTTTTTTGCTTTGCGGCCAAGGCACGGACTTTTGCGGTATCCATATCGCGCAAAACCAGGAGAATAGTTTCTGCTGTCTCTTGAATGTTCTCCGGGTTAACAAAGAGCGCAGAGTCGCTACTAAGGAGCGCACGGTGCGCAGGAATATCAGATAGCACAAGTGGACATCCGCATGCCACGGCTTCCATGACCGCGTTTGGACATCCTTCATACGCACTTAAGGAAACAAATACCGCAGCCTTTTTCATTAAGGCCCAAACTGAGGCAACCGGCAAATGGCCCGTAAAATGAAGATCCGCTTCCAGGCCCAGCGTGTGCCTCAAGGCCTCCAATTCGGCTCGCTGCGGTCCTTCTCCGCATAAAACCCTCGATATTTTTTGCTTCTTTCTGACGCGTGCCAATACTTCTAAAAAAGCCCGCAGATTCTTAGTAGCAGTAATATCCGAAGATAGACGGCCGGCATAAAGCACGATCGGCACTTCCGACTGCGCCACTCCAACTGGCAAAGCTGCCGGAGTCCTGTCTATTTCCTGTACCGGTAATCCGTTTGGTACGAGATAACGGCGTTTATGCGGTAGCTGGGTTTTCCAATATTCTTCACCGCCAGGAGAATTCGCTACGATCGCACACGCGCCAGAACCTACCAGAACTCGCAAACGGTGTTTCCAAGTCGGCGGATAGGCCAAGACCGAACTCGGCTCACGGAATACCCAGGGGATTCCATTGAACTTTGCCGCTATACCGCCCAGAATATCCATTTGCATAATCCAGGTATGAATGATATCCGGCTTGATACGGCGAATAAAACGAACCAACTGCCAAAAAAGATAAGGATCGTAATTGGAGCGCGCTCTGAACTGGTAAAGCAGGACACCGGGCAATTCCGGTTTCTCAGGACCTTCATTTGAATACGCAATGTACACCTCATGGCCCATGCGCGCCAACTCAGGGGCTAGATAACTGAGTTGGCGTTCCGCTCCTCCTCCGCTTAAGGCCGGGATAAGATTCGCTATTTTAATTTTGGCCATTGTGCTGTACGAAAAATTTTACTTCGGCCAATCCAGCCTGGAAGAATCCCGGGTTTTGGTGGGGCACTGGTATTACTATAATCTTTACATAACGAGTTAGATGTTGGCCCACGTCTATTTCATGCCAGATCATTTTTTTGTTTACAGGATCACTTTTTTTAACTATTTCAGCATATTTTTGACCATCCTGGCTTAAAGCGACTACAAATTTTGAAGGCGTAATAAAAGGATATTCAAGGCTTGCCAGCCATTCGATCTTTGCAAGTAAGCATGGTTCACCTAAATCAAACACGATTTCCACAGGTTGAGGATTTGGCACAAGGTCCGATATCCAAGAGGTGCCCACCTTACCGTCTATTAAATACTGCGGAAGTTCAGTTCTATTGTAACTATTAGATGCGGCAAAAACACTTTTTGGGATGATCTCCTTAAGATTGACTTCTTTCTTTCTGGGGCCGGATTTTGCTTTATTTTCTGAATTTGATTCTTTGCCTTCTTCTTTCGAGAGAGTTGCCTCTAGTTCTCTAGTCCTTATACAAGCGTGATGTCTTGAATTTTATTATGAAGGGTTTGACAAAAATGGTAATCGGTCAGTTATGGGTGGATTAAACCTGCATAGCTGATTAAATTGCAAAAGCCCAAATCCCTGTTTCAGCAATCCAAGGCCTAATTGGAGCAGATTGCACGGCTGAAATTCAAGTCTAACCTGCAAAACCCTCATATAAAGGCTCCAAAATTATTATTCACAATAATCACCCCCTCATGTATTCGGACGACGCATATCAATTCCGCGAGCTTCTAATAGCAGCAATCTCGAATTCAATCAATAAACTCCCGAAACCATAATTCCAGAAAAAGGAACGACCAAAGCCGGCCAGACCAGTCTCTACGGCCTTCTATGTGTTCATTTACTATCTTTTGAAGCAGGCGTTGTTCAAATAAACCTCTGTATGCAGATATTCCATCAAGAAGCGTTTCCGTCAGCATCGGCGCAAGATCACTGCGAAACCATTTGGCAATCGGAAGACCGAACCCCGTCTTGGACTTATTCAGAATCTCTGTCGGCAGCAGATCCTTAACCGCACTCTTGAGAATGATTTTCCCGCCCATTGCATCACGTTTGAGTCGTGAGGGAATCGTTGCGGCAAACTCCACGAACTCGTGATCCAGAAAAGGGCATCTCACTTCAAGGCTGTTGGCCATGGAGGCGATATCCGACTTCACCATGAGACAGTCCGGGAGGTAAAAGCTCTGGTCGTGCCGCATCAGCCAGTCCAGAGCATCCATACCATCCTCCCAGGGGTAGGCCGCTATAGAGTCTGCCGGGACAGGTGGCCTGGAAATCAGGTCCCTGAATAAAGGCGTGTATGCCAGCCGTTTCTCCTCAGGTTTTAGTGTGGTTCCAAACTGGAGGCGGCGAGCCTTCACGTTTGCCGCCCCAAACATAGCGAGCCCGCGGCGGAGGCGGGCCGCGTTATTGTCATGAGGAAATGAATTGAGCAGTCCCTGCCCGCCCTCTGCAAGCATTTCTCTTAACCAGAGAGGCCACACATCCCATTTGTTCCAACCCAGGATCGTCGCATAGTTGTCATAACCGGCGAAAGACTCATCCCCACCATCCCCGCTCAAAGCAACCGTCACATGCTGGCGTGTCATCTTTGATACATAGTAAGTAGGCAGGGCGGAAGAGTCAGCAAAGGGTTCATTGTAATGCCGCACCAGAAGCGGTATGACCTCGGCCGCATTGGGCTTGACGATCAATTCATGGTGCTCCGTCCTATAACGTTCGGCCAGCAATCGTGCATACGGCAGTTTGTTAAACGCCTCTTCTTCAAAACCAATGGAAAACGTTTTCACCGGCCGATCACTCTCCTGTGCCATAAGAGCAACTATTGTAGCCGAATCGATGCCGCCGCTCAGAAATGCGCCAAGGGGCACGTCAGATATCATTCGCATCCTGACCGACTCGCGCAGGCGTTGCAAAAGTTCCGCTTCTATTTCCTCTTGAGGAGCGATAGTTTTCTTGGAAAGCGATGGTTCCCAGTAGCACTGCGTCTTCACATTGCCCCTAAGGTCGCACGTCAGATATTCTGCCGGCCTTAATCGCTTGATCCCATTAAATGCGGTGAGCGGACTGGGCACGAATTGATACGTCAGATATCGGTCAACAGCATGATAATCTGGAGATACGGATACATACGGATCTGCGGTGATTGCCTTGATCTCAGAACCGAACGCAAATGATTGCGGAGTGACGGTGTAGCAGAAAGGCTTCTTTCCCATACGGTCCCGGGCGCAAAACAGGATTTCACGGCGCTTATCCCATAGAGCAAAAGCAAACATTCCCCGTAGTTTCTGCAAACATGCCACCCCTTCATCCTCGTATAGATGAATAATCGCTTCTGTATCAGAATTCGTTGCGAATCGATGCCCGCGCGCTTGCAATTGTTTGCGCAACTCTTGTGAAAACAAGCCATACGGTGCGGTCTTCGTTGGCCAGGGGTGGGCAAGCACAGGGAGCAAGGTCAATGATGGAGAATCGCCGTTGTCCCAACCCAATGTGTGGTGCCGTATATATGCCTTCGTTATCAGGACCACGGTGTATAATGGTTTTGCACATCGCCCTGATGGAGTCAGGCGCAGGGACAATATCTTTAAATATCAGTTTTCCACAGATTCTACACGTAACTCACTTTATATTTTAGGAAGACACGGCGATTCTGTGCCCCGACTCATTGCTTATCATGTGTGAGATAATAGTCACCCCTATGCCCAAAAATATGTAAAAAGGAATGACTTCCCAAACAAGATTTGCCAGAAGGCTGAACGTCGTATCCCTGAACGTGTAATACACTTTAAGACATAAAAACATATAAAACAAAGTTCCCAGGAATTCTGATTGATGCTTTAAGTACCACCGATGGAATCTTGCCAGAATATATCCCAATAATGCACCCCTGAGAGCAAGTTCAATCCAATCTAAGCCCACAATTGATTGACTGATAACACCCCACATACCTCCCCAACCCGTTCCACTCATACCAATCTCCCGCAAATACCATTCTGATGCCGGTACTTTCTCAAAGGGCATTAATTGCCGAGGCGGAAGGATCGTAATAAAATCGTTTATATATAAATACCAAGGCAAAACCGCGCCTCCTGTCTTTCGCCGTAATACATCGTATTCCGTCCCAAGCAATGCCTGAAATTCGTTACTTCCGGAAAAAATACCTGCATTAGCACGAGATAAATCGGCCTGTAAAGAACCAAAATCTCTATATCCACGATATAAACCCATAAAAATGAAAAATATGAATAGCAAGGCCCCTGATGTGATCAGAAATTTCATAGTAATAGGTTTAACCATCCGGTGATAAAGTAACGCTGTTGCCATGAGGAACAAAACCAAACCGGTCCGAGCTCCTTTGATATAAACCGTCTGAACAATTTCAGCCACAATCCATAAGAGCAAAATAGTAAGCCATCTCCTCTGCCTGCATCGACTAACAACAATAAAAAGTAATGCCAACTTGAAAATGAACAGAATACCTACCAACTTGCCGGATATCTGCAACAAGAGGAGAGGTAAGCTCGCAAGAGCGGACATGTTCTTAGTATATGCCTCTGCCTCATAGCTGGTATTGAAATTAACACCTGTCATCAGTTGCAGGAGGAAGAAGTAACCTGTTAATAACAGAAAAAAAAGAACGATGGCATGCCGGGTAGAACGACTTGGGGTACTAACATTACCTACTTCCATAGTTCCTCTTCCTCGAAACACCGAATAGAAAACCACAAAAAAAAATAGGTATAACACATGGCGCAAATGGAAAAAGCCCATTTCAACAGGTTGGATATTATACCGCTGCAATCGGCTATCGCTGAGGATGCCAAACTGAAAGCCACCCACCCAATAATTCACCAGAGGATAGACCGTATAGACTAGTGTGGCTAAAGCGCAGAAAATACCCGCATCAAAAAAAGGAATCTTCTGGTCACGATGCCGAAGTGTCATCCAGAGCCATAGCATCATAATGATGCATGCAAGCCCCGGTGCCGCCACATACCGCTCATTGGCCGTCATGAATGCAAACGCAAAGGCAGCTAATACAATTGCAAAGAAAACTACTGGAGTCGTTCTATTCTTAAAACGCATCGCGAACCATTTGAATTATGACTCATATTTGATCCTTACTTGTTCCTCAATCCACTTGTATGTAGTTTTCAGTCCATCTATCAACCTCATTGAAGGTTCCCAACCTAATTTTACTTTGATTAATTTATTGTTGGAATTTCTCCCTCTTACACCTAACGGCCCTGGAATATGCTTTATAGAAAGTTTCTTGCCCGCTATCTCCATGGTGATGTCCGCTAAATGATTAATTGTCACCATCTCTTCGGAACCAATGTTGACAGGGCCGCTAAATGGAGAATTCATCAATTTTCTGACGCCTTCCAGACACTCATCAATATACAAAAAAGACCTTGTTTGCTTACCGTCGCCCCATTTCTTAATCTCGCCGCCATCCTCCACCAGTGCTACTTTTCTACACAAAGCTGCAGACGCCTTTTCTTTGCCCCCGTCCCATGTACCTTCTGGACCGAATATATTATGAAATCTCGAAATGTGAACCTCTATTCCATGATTCCTTTGATAAGAGAGATACAGTCTTTCGCTGAATAGTTTCTCCCATCCATACTCACTATCTGGTTGTGCTGGATATGCCGAATCTTCCGAGCATTTAGGATTATCGGGGGCCATCTGATTATATTCTGGATATATACATGCCGAAGAAGAGTAAAATATCTTCTTAATATTTCTTTTATAACATGCGTCAAGCATGTTTAGATTGATTGTTGCTGAGTTATGCATGACATCTGCATCATGTTCACCCGTAAAAATATAACCAGCGCCACCCATGTCAGCGGCTAATTGGTAAACTTCATCAAATTTCATGTCAGTTGTATACCTACACAAATACGGATCTCTCAAGTCACCCAATATAAAATCATTTACCTCTGTCTCACTGAATTCAGGGTACTTTAAATCAACACCACGAACCCAATACCCCTCTCTTCTCAACCTTCTAACAAGGTGACTACCAATAAAACCGCCTGCTCCACAGACTAAAGCTGTCTTTTCCGTACTCATTGCAAAACTTCTTTTAACAATAAAATAAATATTTAGGTAGCATCATTTTGAAACCCATCCAATGTTTCGCATGCCACGTTCTATTAATTCCCCAGAACGCCTGGTAATATCAGTGAATTTGTAATCTTTAATAACCCGCCTATATCCCTCGCGGGCAATTTGTTCACATTCAGTTAGATGGTCTAAGTAATAATGACATTTACTTATTAAGTCATCAGCATCACGATATCCAATAATCTCTTCTCCATCGTTGAAAAGGTATTTAATGTGATCGATACCATCTGTTATTAACATACAGCCATTTGCCGGCCCATAGAACAGGCGTTGATTTCCAAAATTGGTAACAGTATAACCATTGTGTATATTAACAACTATTTTAGCTCGTTGATGCAAAGACAAACGTTCTTTAAACGTGACGGGCTTAACCCAAAATGGATAACAATACTTGGCAGTCATATATAAGTTGTGCTTCATCTTTACATAACCATACCACTGAAAATGGTTACCAAATTCTTTTTTCATTTTCGCTAAAATCTTCATTTTATTCCAATGAAATGCCCCAATGAAGAGAATATCAATATCGCGCTTCATGTGAAACAATGTTTCTTCAGTCATAGCCTCATCATAATCAAATCCTAACACCCCGTTTGGAACAAAATTACTGTTTAGCATTCCACATGATTTCATTTTTGCAGCCATATCCATATCTTCAGTGTAGGCTGGTGATACATAAAACACGTGGTGATAGGCATGCAGATATGGAATGTTTCGTTGATAAGTCGATTCCGGGTCATCATGCGAATATAGAACCCTGTAAATTGGCAGTTTCATTATATAGTCGGGATGAAAGGGAGGTCCATCACATACCACTATTGCTTGCACAGCGGTTTTTTTGAGTAATTTTTCAAAATCAGAATACAGACGCATAAGCCTTAGGTCTTTTTTTTGATAAAGTCGGTCAAGCTTAACAGCATCCCAGTATTCAGTAACATCGAGATACCCTTCCTGGTTGAACGGGATAAAGCGGTAGCGATCGTTTGATGAAGAAATTATATCCTCAGACCAACCTATTCCTTCATCTCCTCTCTTATAAAAGCAGTATACGATATTCATTCCGCTACCTTTGATTTGAGAACAAAGTTAAAACTTGAATTCCAGTCTATATTCCGTTTAGCAGACAATACTTTGAAATACTTAGAAAATCGCCGAGTCATATCCCCCACCCGGAATCCCCTCATCCCAATTTCCCAATAATGCTGCCCTGAACAATAGCGCGGCGTGATACCATCTGGTCTATGAAAATAGTTGAACAGATCTAAAATAAAGGACAGATCAATACCCTTCAAATCCATCTTCAGTCGTAATTGAAAATGCCGCCCTGCAACCGGCAGATATATCAAAGAATATCTTCCAACCCTGGCTAATTCCGACAAACAACGATCCAAATAGGGGACGGCAAGGTGCTCTAATACATGGGATGCAATAACGACATCAAAACTTCCATCGTCAAACATCGATAAGTCGTGGACGCTGCCAATCACATCAGGGTTGAATGTCTTATCAATATCGAAGGTCGTTACCTCATACTTCCGCCATTTTAGCACCTGCGTATCAAGCCCCTGCCCAGGCCCGATGATTAGAATCTTTTTCACATCACCGCATAGCTGAAGATCACGATATTGAGAATAAGTGTTAAGGAAATTTGACAAATGTAACTCACGCGCCCATGCCTCCCGATCAACCGGCATTACTGACGGAGTTGGAATTTCTTTATTCATGAACTTCTCCAGTTTTCATTGGCTTCATGATTCTTTTGATAATAAGCTTGTTATCATACTGCTGCATACGAACCCAGTACCTTACGTTCTTTTCCGTACAGCATGGCAACAAGAAAGAACTGTAAGATTACCCACAGGATAGTCGAGCCCAGATAAGCTGCCGCCAGACCAGCACCGCCATAGGACTGGACAAGGTAGTATGCTGCCACGACAAGGAATGTTTCCCTCGGAACATTTATACTGAAAATTGAAAGCCAAATCTTAGCATGAGACTGGACATACTGATACAGGCCAATACTCAGACCCTCAAAAAAACTGGCGGCGAGGAGAAGCCAGAGAATAAAATGGCCAGCTTCGAAATCCTTTCCGAAAAGTTCAAGAATCGACCGCCCGAAAAAACCAAAGACAAGGGCGCCTCCCAGAGAAACAAGAAAAATGTGTAGCACATTGGTTCTGAATACCCTGTGATAGTGATTCAAATCCCCTTTGGCTTTCTCGTTATTCAGCACTGATAGTCCAACATTGTTTATCACACCTGGCAGGAACAACACAAGGATACGAAGATTGTTGGCCGCACTGTAAAGCGCCATTTCCCCGTACCCCCCAGGTTGACGAACGAGAAAAAAGTTAGCAAGCCAAATCATCGGCATAGAGTAGTATCCTGCAATTGCGGCAGGCAACGCGAATTTAAAGATAATCGCCTTTTCCTGACTCAGACTGCCGCGGTACTGGGGCTTTATACCCTGCACCCGACTTTCAAGCCGAAGCCACCTGTTGTGAATGGCGCAGCGGACAAGGGCGCTTATACTAAGTCCAATCAGGGTGCCATTCAACCCGCCCCACCATGCACCGAGAGAAATGGCAACCACTGCTACTATCCCGCTTGCCACACCTGCCTTTGCAAGACTACTGAATGCCTCCAGGCCGGAAAGTGCCCCTGTCTGATATCCATTTATCGCAGAGAAAAAGAGAAACCCTGATCCTATCATAAGGGCGATTGCAAGGTGCGGCGCTTTCAGCATGGCACCGGCCAGCCAGGGTGCTGCGGCAATAAGCAGAAACGTCCCCACGCCTGCCATCACGGCGGAGACAATAGCACACAAGCCCATGATTCGCCCGGCTCGCTCCGGATCACTGGAGCGGTACTCTGCGATATATTTTGAAGCGGTGTAGCCGGTAGCGAGTTGCGATAAAGCAGCCACCGTCAGCAGTGTGCTCTGCACCATCGCGTATTCGCCAAAAATTTGCTTCATGAGAATGCGAGCGACAATAATGTTGACGATCAGAGTGCTACCTTGATTGAACGCCACGGCAATCAAATTCATTGTCGTACCTTTAATCAGTCTATCTTGAAGTCTCATCATTTACTCTGCCCGGCGACCAGCTTCATAACCACTGGGCCTATACCAAGGTTGCCTAATTGAGCAAATGTCAATACAGTAGCCAGAACGAGCCAAACACCATATTTTTCGTAGCCGAGAAAATGCAAGTACACCGGATACGCGATGACCATAACCACGGCATTGATAGCCGTTGTCACTGTTCCTGAAACTATGTTGATGCGGAACTGGCTGGAAAACAACCTGTTAATCATAAGATTTCTGCTATTGAGAGTTTTACAAGAAAAAAACCGAAGGCGCAGAGGTATATATTCTCTGCACCCTCGGTATCCATAGGTTTACAGCACAACCATTACGGTATTGCTGGGTTCGCCTCCGCTGGCTTTGTTTACCGCCCATCAAATTCCAAACCATCAATCGTAAGTTGCAAATCTTCTTTAGACTCCGTCCCCTTCGGCTGTGTTCAAGGCAGGCCTGTGGGGTGCAGTTAACCGCTGATTACGCTAATATTGTATTTGTTCAATCAAGGAGCTTTTACAAAGCCTGAGCTTGGCTTTTTTTGAGGCCTTCTAATAAGAAGGCCGTAAATACCGATAACATAAACGCTACAGCAAACACGATACCACTTTTCTTCACAGTTCCCTTGGCAATAGGATAAACCTTTGGCTTTTCTACCAACGGTATAACGCTTGCTGCCTTATTTTCTATTCTTTTGATATAAGCTTTCAAATAATCCAGTAATTCCTGGTCTTTGTATACTTCCAATGTATTGTTTAGAAACGAACGGAATTGCTCAAGTGTACAGTAAGAAGGCATTACCTTCTTCACATAGCTTAAGAGCTTTTCATTCAAGTCGAGCAAACCTGCATAGTAGTCATACTTTTCTTTATTGGCTCTAATTTGCTCCTCAAGATTAATTATCTGTGTCTCTGCGGCTTGTATTTGATATGGTAAAGGTAATAAGTAGGTAATATTGTTGCTGTCCTCAACGTTATTAAACTGCAGAATGATACCACTTGGCAGCCTATCCAAGCTTCCAGAGCCGGAATTCTTCAACTTCTCAAGAGTAGATTTTTTTCTTTCTAACTCCAGGTTTAACGTGTATCTTGCTTCTTCGATGGCAGCCATGTTTACCTTAAGGTTTATGATCTTCTTATTCAGTTCCTCTTTCTCTGAATATAGAGGTATGATCTGTTCGAAGTTTTGTCTGCAAACCGAGGCTATTTCCCGTATATTTTCTCCAGATTTTGCCCCCACGCGCATAACTAAAAGGGTTCCTCTCGCCTGCTGAAACTTCTCCAATTCATCCAAGTTTTTAACCTTTGAAGGTTCTATAGCCTCAAAATATGAGGGTAAAATTTCAAAAGAAACAAGTCCTTTTAATGCTTCATAGGTTCCAGCCCCTGCTACTTTCTTAGCATATTTGTTAAAACCGCTGGCTTGTAGTTTTTCGATAAGCTTCTCTAAGTTCTCCGTGCTATAAAACTGATTCTCAAGTACCTTAAAGGTTGTTTCGTCCAGCTCCATAAAGGCTGTTTCATCCAGCCCCATATTGTAAGTGTAGGCGATTTTATAATCTCTTGGCGAAAGGAATTGGGCCAAACCTACTACCAAAACCGGTAACACGGAGGCTAAAAAAATGAACCATTTCCGCTTCCAGAGGACTAAGAAATAATCCATCAGGTTAATTTCATCTTCATAGATGTCTGCTTTTTTCTGAACATTGCTACCAGTACCTCGCTTGTTTGAACCCCCATTTTCTGAACCTGTCATAATTATTGGCCTCCTGCCAGAGTTTTAAAAGGACCCGCAAATCCTCAAAGCTATACCTGAAAACACGCTGTTCATGTTGTTTTACCACGTTATTTCTAACAGCGGTTTATTTCCTGATAATTCAGCTTCAAATAATACACTCCCCGCATCAGCGGTCAAGCTTTTTTTGGGCTTCAAAGCGGGATTATACTCAACTGTGACATTTTTGGGACCAAAGTCTATAACTTGCTCAAATTCTACTTTATAATTTCAGACCAACATCTGGTGTAGTTTATAGGCCTTGTCAAACTAATATTGGATCCATGCTGGCTGTGTGTGGCCTGTCCCTCCGAAAAACCTCATCCAATGGGAATATGAGATTCAGAACCGATAAAATCTATGAATCGTTGATCGAACTCGTGGAGGTGAGTGGATTGGCCAAAGCCTTTTTGCACAACAGGCTGGGGAA
>Ga0315543_1001554_pt1 | contig 24482 bp, 14 predicted proteins | sample SalMarSW160210MG_2_FD_203098 | JGI IMG/M metagenome (GOLD analysis project Ga0315543, IMG submission 203098) | Salt marsh sediment microbial communities from the Plum Island Ecosystem LTER, Massachusetts, United States - Salt Marsh Sediment SW1601-210 ... | reverse complement strand
CTGCTGCTATTCGATTTAAAAGGTATGGACCCGAAGCAACACCTGATAAATACCGGCGTATCGAATGAACCCATCCTGGAAAATCTCAAAAGGCTTGCTGCTATGGAGAAACCGATAATAGTAAGATTACCCCTAATACCAGGATACAATGATTCAGAACAAAACATCAAAGCCACCGCTGAGTTCTTATCCAGGCTAAAATCTGTAGAAAGAGTTGACCTTCTGGCATATCATAAATACGGTACAGTAAAATATGGGCAACTTGGAAGAGAGTATAAGTTAAATATTCAACCACTTAGCGAGGAGCACCTGAATGATATAAAGGATACCTTGGAGCGGTACGACTTAAATGTCCAGGTGGGCGGTTAGTTTCTATACGGGTTAGGTTAGGGCTCTACTTATAGGCAATCTTGCCAATATAAAAAATACACAAAGGAGGGATAGAAGGTTGAAACTAGAGGGAAAGGTAGCCATTGTTACTGGAGCTGGACGGGCAGGGAAGCCGCCGGAACGTCGGAGAGGATTTGGTCCGGCAATATGTTTGCGTCTGGCAGCACAAGGAGCTGACATTGTAGTTAATGATTTTACTGGACCCCTTCCTGAATTTCCCGACTACGACCTTGCCACAAAAGAAGAGATGGCCCAGATGGTGAATGAGATAAAAGCCCTGGGTAGGCGTGCTATAAGCGTAGATGCTGATGTTGGGGATGCCAAGGCAGTTAATGAGATGGTGAAGAAGACTCTTGATGAATTTGGACGGATAGACATATTAGTTAACAATGCCGGCGTTGGGATGGGGTATTTGCCTTTTGTAGAGGTAGAGGAACGCACCTGGGACTGCCATATGCGTGTTATGGGTAAAGGGACCTTTCTTTGTTCCCAGGCAGTTGCCAGAGTGCTGCTTAAGCAGGGCTGGGGTGGGAGGATTGTCAATATAAGCTCCATAACGGGCAAAAGTGGACCGAGTAACTGTGGTGCTTATAGTCCGGCCAAGCATGCAGTAGTAGGTCTTACCAGGGTACTTGCGACCGAGCTTATGCCTAGTGGAATCTGCGTAAATGCGGTATGTCCTGGATTTGCTGATACCCATTTCCTACACGTACCGGGCGGTACCTTTGATACTCAACCGGCAATACTAGGCTTGGATGTAGAGAGCTTCCAGGAATTTATGAAGAACGAGACTGTTGCCCATAGATTGGCGACAATAGATGAGATTGCCAGCGTGGTAGAATTTCTCTGCTCGCCTGAGTCTAGCTACATAAATGGTCAGTCGATAGTTGTTGACGGTGGCGGTATAATGCTTTAGTGGAGACAAAAGGGGTAATGATTAAAACCAATATCCCGAGAATTTACGTGTGCTGATTCGCACAAAAATGGGGGCGTGGCTTCGAGTACACGCCTCCTTTTAGTTTGACCTAACTACCCTGTTATACAGAGGGATGACAGACGGAGGCTAATACGCTTCCCTAAGAAATGTTAATCCTTTGATATGCTACATCGAATTTGAAAACGAAGGAGGGAAGAAATGATAGAAAAGGAAGAACTTAGAAAGGAAGCCGACGAAGAGAAATCATTTGTAACCGGGCTTTGTTTTAACTCTACTGGCACAGACTCAAATACCTCAGTCATTGATGTTAAGAACGGTAAAGTAATCAGAATTAGACCCTTACGATATGATTGGAAATACAAGCCCGAGGAATTTAAACCGTGGAAGTTTGAGGTACGAGGAAAGGTCTTCGAACCAACTATGAAGTCGTTAATACCTCCCTTCACTTTGGCCTACAAAAAGCGGGTTTACTCTCCCGCCAGGATTCTGCATCCGCTAAAGAGAGTTGATTGGGACCCCAATGGCAACCGAAATGTAGAGAACAGAGGTAAGAGCCATTACGTCAGAATCTCCTGGGATGAAGCTCTGGATATAATAGTCAGTGAGATTAAGCGGGTAAAGGAAAAATACGGGACAACGGCGCTACTTTACCAATGCGATGGACATGGGGAGACAAAAGTTGTGCATGGCCCCCACGGGTGTGGTAGAAAGTTTCTCAGCCTTTTGGGAGATTACACCCTACAAACTAGAAATCCGGATAGCTGGGAGGGATGGTACTGGGGAGCAAAGCACGTATGGGGAATGCAACCGGTAGGTCAGCAGATGCCTCAAAATAATATTTTGCTTGATGTCGCCGAGAATACCGAGCTCCTTCTGTTTTGGGGATGCGACCCGGAAACCACATCCTGGGGATGGTCAGGACAGCAAGCAAGCCGATTATGCTATTGGTTCACCGAGCTTGGAATAAAGCAAATATATATCTGTCCTGACGTGAACTACGGAGCCGCGGTTCACGCTGATAAGTGGATTCCAATAAGACCAAACACGGATGCTGCATTGCATCTTGCCATAGCTTACATTTGGATTACCGAAGGAACTTACGATAAGGAGTATGTGGCTACACACACGTATGGGTTTGACAAGTTCGAGGAATACGTTCTGGGTAAAGAAGACGGGATTGCCAAGACACCTAAATGGGCCGAGGATATAACAGGTGTGCCATCGAGGATAATTAAAGAATTAGCCAGGGAATGGGCATCCAAGAGAACATCGATAGCACATGGTAACGGAGGTTCCTATATCAGAGGGCCATATTCAACTGAACCTGGTAGACTGGAGGTACTGCTGTTAGCAATGCAGGGACTAGGCAAACCAGGAGCTAACCAGGTCCAGATGGATGAATGGGGTAACTTTGATGACCCGAAGCGTGAAGCTATGCCTGTATCCGTAGTACATCCAAACGTGCATGCTGCGTCTCATAGCTTTGAAACAGGATGGAATATTTTAACAAAACAATTTATTCCTAAGCCCCTCATTCCTGATGCCATTCTTAATCCACCTATCAGTTGGTACGGCACCACCATAGCCTTGTGGCCGGTTGAAAACCAATTTGAGAAATACAAGTATCCTGCAGATGGCTGCTCCGAAATACACATGATATGGACCGACACACCTAGCTGGATAACATGCTGGAATGAAGGGAACATGCTGATTAAAGCGCTTAGAAGTCCTAAGATAGAATTCATTATGGCCCAGCACCCCTGGTTGGAGAATGATTGCCTATTCGCCGATGTAATTTTACCAGTCAGCACCAAGTTCGAGGAGGAGGATATAGCAACGGATGTCTTCAGCGGACAGTTTAACCTCCTTATCTCCGAAGGAAAATGTATTGAATCCATAGGAGAAGCCAAGAGCGACTACGAGATAGTTTGCATGATAGCTGAGAGGTTTGGTCTGCTGGAAGAGTATACAGAGGGTAAGAGTATTGAAGAATGGATAAGACTTGGCTACGAAACATCAGGCGTGCAGGATATGGTCAGCTGGGAAGAGCTTAAAGAAAAAGGATATTATGTCATCCCAACTGACCCGGAATGGAAGAAATACCATCATGGCCTGATAGATTTCTACGAGAACCCTGAGGAAAATCCATTGACTACTCCGACGGGTAAGATAGAGTTCTATGCCACAGGTTTGGCCAAGCACTTCCCTGATGACGATGAGAGGCCACCAGTCCCGCACTGGATTCCATACGGTGAGTCTCACCAGGAAAGCCTGTTGCACCCAAAGGCGAAGAAGTATCCTTTACTCATCGTCTCGAATCACCCAAGGTGGGGAGTGCACTCGCAGCACGACGATATAACCTGGCTAAGAGAAATCCCAACCTGCAAAATAAGAGGCCCGGATGGATACCAGTACCATACCGTGTGGATTCACCCGGTGGACGCAGCCGAGAGGAATATAGAAGACGGCGACGTGGTTAAGATATACAATGACAGGGGCACTATCCTTGCCGGCGCATACGTAACTGAGAGAATAATGCCCGGGGTAATAAATATAGACCATGGGGCAAAGTATGACCCGATAGTTCCGGGAGAGCTTGACCGAGGCGGAGCCACTGACACCATAGCCCCACATAAAATAACCTCTAGAAATGCCACCGGGATGGCTACAAGTGGATACCTGGTTGAGGTTGAACGGGCTGACTTAGGCGAATTGATGAAGAAGTATCCCGAAGCATTCAAGAGACCTTTCCACCCGGCTGCTGGACCAAGCACAGAGTCATTCGTTAGGAGTTGAATGAATGGGAAGATTGTGTAGCACTCATACCGCAAGAAAGGCTGATATTGAGAAACCGGTTGATGTAAAACCGTAACACCTTACTGAGAGGAGCATTATGAATTCCACCAAAACTTCAAGTGCTGAAAACCTTCAGGCTGACATTTTAGTCATTGGTGGAGGTGGATCTGGCCTAGCTGCGGCTGTGGCAGCAGCCGAAAAGGGGGTGAAAAACATCGTAGTACTAGAAGCACGGCGAACCCCAGGTGGAAATGCAGTGTTTCCGTTAGGTATTTTTGCTGCCGAGAGTCGACTTCAAAAGCGCCTGGGCATCGATGCCCGAAAGGATGATCTCTTTAAGAAATCAATGAACTATGCTCACTGGAAAACTAATCCCAGACTCGTTCGCGCCTTAGTGAACAAATCAGGGAATACCATTCAGTGGCTAGAGGGAAAGGGAATAAACTTTGTCCGGGTTCATCCTATTTATTCGAACCAAGTCCCCCAGACTTTCCATTTCAGTAGCGGCCCAGGAACAACTGGTGCTAAGGTTGTTCGAGCGTTAGCCAAGAACTGCCAAGACCTAGGTGTGCACCTTCTCTGTCAAGCTAAGGCGAAGAAGCTACTCACCAGCAAGGAAGGAAGGGTGATCGGAGTTCTGGCGGAAGCGAAGGATAAGGAAATTAGAATCACCACAAAAAGCGTTATCCTTGCCACAGGTGGTTTCGCCGGAAACAAAGAACTGATAAAGAAATACCTCCCCACCTACAATGAAAAGGAAATTCATCATGCTGGGATACCCCATAACGGAGATGGTTTGCTAATGGCCACTGAAATAGGAGCCGCCACCGAAGGCATGGCAATACTTGAGATGGAAGGCCCTGAATTCCCATGGTCTTCGCCTTTATCCCCCATCGCTAAGCGACCAAACACAATATGGGTGAACAAAAAGGGAGAACGGTTCACTGATGAAACTACTGCTCTTCTTTTCCCTGAGTCAGCAAATAGCATATATAGGCAGCCAAACAAGACTTCTTATACCCTCTTTGATGAAAAATCAAACAAAGCATCATTGATGAAGGACTTAGTCCCTGGGAACAATTTGTCTTAGATAGTAAATCCTGGCCAACTAGAGTGGATAAGGAACTTCGGTTACAAGTAGACAAAGGAAGGGTTAAAATATCTGATGCCTGGGACGAGATTGCTAAGTGGATAGGAGTAGCCCCCGAAGTCCTAAAGTCCACGATAGATGAATATAACTCCTCCTGTGACCGGGGATACGATGAAATTTTTGTCAAGGACCGAAGGTATCTCTTACCGCTGTGCACTCCACCTTACTACGCGATTCAATGTTGCCTAAATCTCCTGACTACACATGGTGGCATTAAGGTTAACCACCATATGGAGGTTCTTAATCACCAGGATAGCCCCATCAAGGGACTCTATGCTGCCGGTGTTGAGACTGGGGGTACGGATTCGGATACCTACAATGTTAACCTTACCGGGCACTCATTCAGCTTTACTATTAACTCCGGCCGCATCGCTGGAGAGAGTGCCACTAGATACGTATTGGGAAATGGGTAGTGGGTCAATTTGAAATTTGGGGGATTGTCCCACTTGACAAATAATCCCACCCATGTTACAATGTTGCCCTAATGGCTATGATAATAAAAGATACAGATTTCAAAAGGATAGGTGAGAGCATAAAACCAGATGCTAAAAAGCGAGTAGTTTTGCCTAAGCTTCAAGTGTTGGAAGGTGTTACCTATCATATATACAGTAACAGCATTGGGCAAATTATACTAGACCCACAAGTAACCATTCCAGCTTCAGAAATATGGTTATTCAATAACCCAGATGCCCTTGCATCAGTTCAGCGGGGTCTTTCCGATGCTGCACAAGGCAGGGTTTCAAAAGTCGACCTTGGTACTCTATAAGGCCACGTTTTGTTCGAGTTAGAATGGACAGAGGAAGCAAGAGGGACTTACAACCTGCTTAAGGATGATATATCCCAAGAGAAACGCTACAAAGCTGTTAAGAAGACCATCAAATTCTTGGCAATAAACCCTCGGCACAATAGCCTACAAACTCATGAATTTGGGAGTTTGAAAGGCCCAGAAGGGGAGAAAGTTTTTGAAGCATACGCAGAGCAGAAGACCCCAGTAGCCTATAGAGTCTTTTGGTACTATGGCCCTTCTAGGGGTATAATCACAATTTTTGCGATTACCCCTCACCCATAGTCACAACTTAACAAAGAGAAACTATTTCTTCAATTGTCCAGATATGATTTGTTATTCCTGCTGCCATTGCTGGCGTTATCCCAAGTAAAGCCTTAGGAGTTAGTGTCTTGTGTGGGCGAGCAAAGTTGTAATACATAAAATGAAGTGCGACAGCGTGTTCTAGGTTCTCTATCTTCTTTGAAAAGCCGTTCGTCAGCCTCGTAAATCGCCTCATACCCATTCGCATTGTTAAGTTCTGCCGTTCTTCCAAGCTAGTTGATATTTTGGCTGGATCAGGATTTCCTTGTATTATATGTGGCTCTGCTGATATACACTTAGCCGGGCTATAGTGCCTCTCAATTTTGATATTGTGCATGCAAGCACTATTACTGATGTGATGTTGTTGCTTATCAAATTCAGGGCAAGCTCCACATCGCTTATCTGGATTTTCCTCTGGCTTTTATTTGGGCTAGAAAGGCATCAGCATCATCAGTGCTGAAGCCACCGGCAGCTAATGCTGCCCGAGCGACAAAAATATCCTCATCAATTCCCCCACTTACACCGAGCCCACCCAATACTACTCCATTATTTATAATGGGAAACCCTCCTGGAAATGTGACCCACCGCTTATGGAAGAACAGGGGAACCAGGTCTCCATCCCGATAGACGTCACCCCAATTCCCGGTAGGCCACTTACCAAATACCGCGGTAAACGCTTTATCCATAGCAATATTTATGCTGAACAATGCAGCATTATCCATACGGCTGAAGGCCACCAGATTAGCACCGGTATCAGTAATAGCGATTGCCACAGGCACATCCTGCTTCTCTGCCTCTGCTTCCGCTGCTTCCAGCATTTTCTTGGCGATGTTCAGAGTTAGACCGGTGCTGTAGGATAGCCCCCCACTTTTCCAGGCATCTGGAGTCGGATGTTTAGTATCAGTCATTCTGAATTACCCCCTCTTATCTTGATTTAGCTTGCTCGACTGCATCTGGATTAGAAGATAACGTGCTATGTCTGAACATATTATGACTGGGATTTCTCGTATCAACTAATACGGCTATGCTAAAACTTCTGTTCACTGCGTGTCAAGAACTCTAACAAGCACAGCTACGCCAAAGGGGACTCGAGCCATCACTTGCAGTCTTATTTTGGAAGTCGTATGATTGTTGGTAGTTTGCCCCAGCAAAATAAAATCGGGGTGTCGATTGACCTCTTACCGGAAATGGGGCGAAGTGTTGACAAGATAGCCAGAAGACAAAATTACTGCAATAACGTTATATCAATTCAAAAAGAGGGGAAAATGGCAGAAGTTGTATCAGAAAGAATCAGAATAGAGGGTAACGGAAGAGTAAGAAGGTTAAGAGAAAGGGTGCTCACCCTCCCTGAGCTTTGCCTTGAGAGAGGTTACTTGATGACAGAGTCATACAAAGAAACCGAGAGTGAACCACCCGTAATTAGAAGGGCAAAGGCACTCAAAAAGATATTAAACGAAATGACTATTCATATTGAAGATGAAGAGTTGATTGTAGGCAGGACTACAAGCAAACGACGCGGCGGTGCTTTACTTCCAGAAGTTGCATGGGAATGGTATCTCGAAGAAATCGATACCATATCGACAAGAGATTGGAACAGATTTGGACCTCTAGCGGAAGAGGAGAAGGCAAAAATGAAAGAGTTCCTTCCTTATTGGAAGGGAAAATCGCTATGCGAGAAGTTTTGTGCAATGGTGCCAGAAAGCGCACTAAGGCTGCATCATGTGATCGAGGAAGCAGGTGGGCACGCTGTTAATAACATACACCAAGGCCATATGAGCGTTGATTATGGGGAAGTGCTTACCAAAGGGCTAAACGGGATAAAGAAACAAGTCGACGAAGAGTTAGGAAAATTGAATCTCGCCGACCTAAAAGATTTTGAGAAGTTCCAATTTCTAAGAGCAGTAAATATTACTCTTGAAGCCGCCACCAGCTTTGCCAAAAGGTATGCCGAGCTTGCCAGGAATTTGGCAGAGAAGGAGATTAATATTCAACGAAAAGCTGAGCTTGAAAAGATAGCCGAGATATGTGACTGGGTTCCAGCTAACCCGGCTCGAAGCTTCTACGAAGCTCTACAATCAGTGTGGTTCACGTATGTAGTCATTATGATTGAAGGGTGGAGTTACGGTATAGGTTTCGGGAGACCTGACCAGTACCTGTATCCCTTCTATAAGAAAGATAAGGAAGAGGGAAGGATTACGAAGGAAGAAGCTCATGAGTTGGTGGCACTGCTTTATATAAAGATAAACGGTTCAGTGGTGCCCATGTGCCTTGAGGCTACAAAAAGCTACGGTGGTAATCCCCTGACGGCAAATATTACAGTAGGGGGGTTAACCAAAAATGGGAGAGACGCTGTAAATGAGCTATCGTACCTTTTTCTTGATGCTGAGGATGACACGGGATTATCGGAAGAAGACCTTATAATTAGAGTTCACAAAAATACCCCCGATGCTTTCTTAATGAGAGCATGCGAAGTTGCCAGGTCGCTGAGAGGAAAACTTAAATTTGTCAGCGACGAGACGACTATCCAACAATTGCTTACTGATGGAAAACCTGTGGAGTATGCCCGGGACTATATTATAGATGGGTGTAATAGCCCTACCGTTCCAGGCTACTCTCAAGATGTCCCTGGAGGCCTATTCAACCTTCCGCTGATGTTGGAGTTAGCATTGAATAACGGTGCCTCCCGATTAACCAGCGAACAGATTGGTCCCAAAACAGGCGACCCTAGAAAATTCAAGTCTTATGATGAGGTGTGGGATGCCTACAAGAAACAAGTAGAAGCCCTACTCCCTGTTCTCATTCTTTTTAAAAATGTTGATGACCAGCTTTACGCAGAGTTTGCTCCGGTCCCATTTCAATCTGCCCTTTTCCATGGTTGCATCGAAAAGGGCATCGATATTACCAATGGGGGAACAGCTCCATATTTGTCTCGTGCAAATTCACTCAGCGGGGCGCCGAATGTTGGAGACTCGCTGGCAGCAATCAAAAAGGTTGTGTTCGATGATAAGAAAATTACCATGGATAGATTAATTGATGCCTTAGACAAGAATTTTGAAGGCGAAGAGGAAATATTGCATATTTTGGAGAGTGCTCCCAAGTTTGGAAACGATGATGATTATGTTGATTCAATAGTTAACGAGGTACTTGTTCATGGTAGCAACGAAGCAGCCAAGTACAAGGGTATTGCCGGAGCACTAACTACTGTAGCTGCCCACATAGTTACAGGGGATGTGCCAATGGGACGCGTAGTTGGAGCTTTACCGGATGGCAGAAGAGCTGGCCAGCCATTATCAGAAGGCGGCATATCTCCATATCAGGGAAGAAACGTGAGCGGGCCAACAGCAACTATGATGTCGGTAGCAAAATTAGACCATTTAAAACTGACTCACGGTTCTGTACTGAATATGAGGTTCAATCCGGATGTATTGAAAGATGAGTCGAAAATGAGAAAATTTGCTTCCCTCATCAGGACGTTCTGTGAAACCGGGGGGGCTCTTGTTCAATTTAACATCGTAAGTACTGATGTATTAAGGGATGCCCAAAGACATCCTGAAAAATACAGGGATCTATTGGTAAGAGTGGCAACATATAGCGCATACTTTGTTGAACTGAGTCCCGAGCTTCAGAATGACATTATAGCCAGAATGGAGTTTCAGGCAGTATAAAATCAAAGCTGAGTGGTGCTGCGGTATCAGCAGCGTTCATTTTGTCTAGCTCGTCTATAAGCAAAATCTGCAGCTCAAGTTTTGCCACTAGGCCCCAAAGTCCTGCTTTGTTTATTGCTAAGCCAACAAGCTATATTGCTTGCTCATCGCACACCCGCTCCATATTCCAGAGAAACAAGGACCTGGCAAGTGCTGGGGGCTCTGCTAGTAACACGCGCGCAGGCTTTTCCACATGGCGCGCTTGGTCTGTACTAAATTAACCCAAATACAGACTACCCTCCTTATGACCTAATGTCCCTATTACTATTTTCCTATGACTATTTACTGCTCAAATTAGCTCATTTGGCTCATTGTCGGGTAAGACGAGGTAAATTATAGTGGTGATAGAGCAGCTACAGAATGGATAAGTGAGATTTAATGAGAGTTTGGCGCCTCTTTTATGCATAGTTAAGCGGGGCAGCTTAGGATGGAAGTATTGATAAATTAGGTGGAGAAGGAGAGGGATATGGCAAGTCATAACCGAAAGAATGACATGTTGACAACAGCTGGGGTAGCTCGCCTGCTCAATGTGCATATCAATACAGTGAGACGGTGGAGCAACCGGGGAATACTAAGTGCATACCGCATTGGTCCTCGGGGCGATAGAAGATTTAAGCGGGAGGAGGTTGATAGTTTCCTTACTGAGGGATTCGAAGGTATCCTGGGGAGTGAAGACAAAGTCGCCTCAATGAAAAGATGAGATATGGATAAGACAACGGTAATGACAGTTGATAAGCAGTTATATATCTGTTGAACGCTACACAATGTAGTCCTCTGTGGCTTTAGCAGTTATAGACGTTAATGACTAGCCTACTAGTAAAGCCCCGGCATATGTCGGGGCTTTCTGCATTACTCATAACTCACATACGACTTCTACTCACCTTTGTTGTGCGGCACGCTCACTATGACGCTAGCGGTATCGCTGTTACCCGAAGCATCTGTTACCGCGTAGGTGATAGTGTATACGCAGCTATCACCGCTACCAGCTTAGCCAGGTCTCCCTCACCCCATAGCCCTCACAAAATGACTTTTTCGTTCAATCCAAAGTTATAATAAAAACCATGGAAAGGAAGAGAGGTATCACTAAGGTAGTGGACACGTATAGAGACTTGGATAAATATTGTGAGGAATGTATAATTAACACTACGGATGCTAAAATTGGTGATAATAATATAGTAGTGGCATCAGTGACGATAATCTTATCCACTTTAGCTGTGAAAACTAAGAACAAGCCATTGTTCAACCTAGTGGTGAGCTTTTAAGTAGGTAATCTAACAAATCAAGAAGGAGGATATTGTTTGAAAATCACATTTGATAACAAAGTAGCAATCGTAACCGGAGCAGCCGGTGGTATTGGCTTAGCCTGTGCCGAATTGCTGGCTGCCAGTGGAGCCAAAGTAGCCTTGGTGGATTTTCACACGGAGCGTCTGGCAGAGGCAACCAAAAATGTGCAAGCGAAAGGTATCGCCCAGAGCTACCACCTAGATGTAACTGATATACCTGCAATCGCTTCCACAGTCAGCCGCATAAGGCAAGAGCTAGGCGAAGTGGATATTCTTGTCTGTTGTGCCGGAACCGGCCCTCCCATGCTGGCTGAGGATGCCACTGAGGCAGATTGGGATATTATTCTTTCAACCAATACCAAGGGGCTATTTTTTTGTAATCAGGCAGTAGCTGTCCAGTCTATGATACCACGTAAGAGTGGAGCTATTATTAATATCGCTTCAGTAATGGGTGTCATCGCTATGTCGATGCCTTTTATGAGTGTTGCCTACGCTGCTAGCAAGGGGGGAGTGGTTCAGATAACCCGTCAGGAAGCTGTAGAGTGGGCACGATATAACATCCGTGTGAATGCCATAGCACCCACCTTTGTTCTAACCCCTTTGACCAAGGATTTCCTAGAAGAGCCGAAAGCCAAAGCCGCCGCTTTGGACATAGTCCCTCTTCGCCGCTTTGCCACGGCTGATGATATAGCCACTGCTATCTGCTTCCTAGCCAGTGATGCTGCAAAAATGGTCACCGGCGTTATACTTCCCGTAGATGGTGGGCACACTGCCCAGTAATTCTAGAAAGTAAGAAATGAGGCTAGCTAATAATGAATTATCAATGCTTAACGGAGCAAGTATAAATTTGAATGGTGGAGAGTTAATCTAGAGCTAGTGCTGGTAATACCGTTATACTAATTCAAAAAGGAGGAGGAAAATGGCAAGAGCCGAAATAGAAAGAGTGGGAATCGAAGGCAATGGAAGGGTAAGGAGGTTAAGAGAAAAAGTACTCTGCCCACCCCAGGTATGCATTGAGAGAGGTTATCTGCTGACAGAGTCATATAAAGAAACTGAGGCTGACCCACCCGTAATCAGAAGGGCGAAGGCACTGGAAAAGGTGTTGAAAGAGATGACCATTGGTATTGAAGACGGAGAGTTGATTGTAGGCAGAGCCACGAGCAAACAACGTGGTGGTCCCCTGCTTCCAGAAGTTCAGTGGGAGTGGTATCTGGAAGAAATGGACATCATATCGACAAGAGAATGGGACAGACTTGCACCTTTAACCGAAGAGGAAAAAGCGAAAATGAGGGAATTTCTCCCTTATTGGAAGGGGAAATCGCTATACGAAAAGTGGCTTGCCCTAATACCAGAAGATGCACTAAAACTGCATCATGTGATCGAGGAAGGAGGCGCCTATTGTGTCAATGACACACACTTCGCTCACATAAGCCCTGATTACGAGATGGTGCTTACCAAAGGATTAAACGATGTAAAGAAACAGGTCGACGAAGAATTAGGGAAATTAGCTCTCGCCGACCTGAAAGATTTTGCGAAGTTCCAATTTCTAAAGGCGGTAAATATTACCCTTGAAGCCACCATCGGTTTTGCTAAAAGGTATGCCGAGCTTGCCAGAAGTTTGGCTGAGAAGGAGCCCAACGCCCAAAGGAAAGCCGAGTTGGAAAGGATAGCCGAGATATGCGACTGGGTTCCGGCTAACCCGGCTCGAAGCTTCTACGAAGCTCTACAAACAGTGTGGTTCACCTATGTAGTCCTTATGATTGAAGGCTGGGGAAATGGTATAGGTTTCGGCAGACCTGACCAGTACCTGTATCCCTTCTATAAGAAAGATATAGAAGAAGGCAGGACTACAAAAGAAGAAGTGTGCGAGTTGATCGCATTACTTTATATCAAGATGAATGAAGTGCTGACCCTGCAAGCCAGTCAATCTGTAAAAACCTATTGCGGTTTTGCTATATGGGCAAATCTTGCACTGGGAGGTATAACTAAAGACGGAAAAGATGCCGTGAACGAGTTATCCTATCTTTTTCTTGATGCTGAGGAAAATGTAAAATTAATGTCGGAAGACCTTATCGTTAGAATTCATAAAAATAACCCTGACGCTTTTGTAATAAGGGCATGTGAAGTTCTAAAATCGCTGAGGGGAAAAATTAAATTCGTCAGTGACGAGACGACTATCCAGCAATTGCTTACTGATGGAAAACCAGTGGAATATGCGCGGGATTATATCTTAGCTGGCTGTAATACCCCCACTGTTCCTGCCTACTCTCATGATATGCCTGGAGGAATAACCAATCTGCCATTAATGTTAGAGTTAGCCTTAAATAACGGTGTCTCTCGATTAACTGGTGAACAAATCGGCCCCAAAACAGGCGACCCAAGAAAGTTTAAGTCTTATGCTGAAGCGTGGGATGCCTATAAGAAACAAGTAGAAGCCCTGATTCCCATCGTCCTTCTTCTAAAGAATGTTGATAAGCAACTCTTTGCCGAGTTTTGCCCAACCCCATTTCAATCCGCCCTTTTTCATGGTTGCATCGAAAAGGGTCTTGATATTACAGCCGGGGGAACGGCTCCGTATATGACTCGGGCAATATCATTAGGCGGAGCGCCAAATGTTGGCGACTCGCTGGCAGCAATTAAAAAGGCTGTGTTTGAGGATAAAAGAATTACCATGGATAGGTTAATTGATGCCCTGGATAAGAATTTCGAAGGTGAAGAGGAAGTGCTGCACATATTGGAGAGTTGTCCGAAGTTTGGAAACGATGATGACTATGTTGATTCAATAGTGAATGAGGTACTTATTTATGGTCAAAACGTAGCCGCCAAGTACAAGGGCGTTGCCGGAGCAATATCTAACGTGGCGGCCGCGATAATTACAGCCAATGTGCCGCTGGGTCAGATAGTTGGAGCTTTACCGGACGGAAGGAGAGCCGGCCAGCCATTATCCGAAGGCGGTATATCTCCCTATCAGGGAAGAAACGTGAGCGGGCCAACAGCTACCATGAGTTCCGTAGCAAAACTAGACCTTGTAAAACTGACTAACGGTTCTGTACTGAATATGAGGTTCAATCCGGATGTATTGAAAGATGGGTCGAAAATGAGAAAATTTGCTTCTCTTATCAGGACGTTCTGTGAAACCGGAGGGGCTCTTGTGCAATTTAACATCGTAGGTACTGATACGTTAAGAGACGCCCAAAAACATCCTGAAAAATACAGGGACCTACTGGTAAGGGTGGCAACATATAGCGCATACTTTGTTGAACTGAGTCCGGAGCTTCAGAACGATATCATAGCCAGGATGGAGTTCCAAGAAGTCTAAAGTCAAAGAAACCACTAGGAGGTAAAGCAGCTAATTATAGTAGAACGGATAACGAAAGAGGGCTCATATTCATATTATCCACGGGTCTTTTGTCGATGGTTGTAGTGTAAGAACCACGGTATTCCTAAAGGGGTGTTCTCTAAGATGCGCTTGGTACTGTAACTCAGTGGGGCAGAAAGTTCATCCTGAGATTAAATTCGCTTCTTCGCAATGTGATAAATTGTAAATCGTATAGCAGGAGAGCTGCTTTTTTAAAGACCTTAAGCCCCTCACCAGTTAGTATGTAACCCCAGGTATCCACGGCTGTATGGATACAATTCTCTTTGCTCTTTCTGAGTAATGCCTGTGTAAAAGGTGGCTGGAAAGCTGGCTCTCCACCACCACCTATACTAACCCCATTTTTTTCAGTTTATCATCTCCTAGTTTGGGGTCGAGCCGAGTCACATTAATGGGGCAAATCGGCACACATCTGCCACGTCTATCACATTCTGAAAGGGTAATTTTAAACCTCCTGAAACTCCATCCTGGCTATGATATCATCTTGAACCTCTGGGCTCAGCTCAATAAAGTATGCACTGTATGTTGCCACCCTTACCAGTAGGTCCCTGTATTTTTCAGGATGTTTTTGGGCGTCTCTTAATGTATCAGTACCTACGATGTTAAATTGCACAAGAGCCCCTCCGGTTTCAAAGAATGTCCTGATAAGGGAAGCAAATTTTCTCATTTTCGACTCACCTTCCAATACATCCGGGTTGAATCTCATATTCAATACAGAACCGCCGGTCAGTTTTAAATGGTCTAATCCCGCTACTGACCTCATGGTCGCTGTTGGCCCACTCACGTTTCTTCCCTGATAGGGAGATATGCCGCCTTCGGATAATGGCTGGCCGGCTCTCCTTCCGTCCGGTAAAGCTCCAACTACGTATCCCAACGGCACATTGGCTGTAACTGAGATGGCAGCTACAGTAGTTAGCGCTCCGGCAATACCCTTATACTTGGCCGCCTCATTTCCACCATGAATGATTATCTCATTCACTATTGAATCAGCATAATCATCGTCATTTCCAAACTTCGGAGCACTGTTTAATATGTGTAGTATTTCCTCCTCACCTTCGAAATTCTTATCCAGGGCATTAATTAACCTATCCATGGTAATTCTTCCGTCCTCAAAGACAGCCTTTTTGATTGCTGCCAGCGAGTCTCCAACATTTGGTGCCCCGCTTAACGATAAATAATGAGTCATATACGGAGCCGTTCCCCCATTTGTAATATCAAGACCCTTTTCGATGCAACCATGAAAAAGGGCGGATTGAAATGGGGTTGGACAAAACTCGGCAAAGAGCTGCCTATCAGCATTTCTAAAAAGAATGAGAACTGGAAGTATGGCCTCTACCTGTTTCTTGTAGGCATCCCATACTTCAGCATAAGATTTAAATTCTCTTGGGTCGCCTGTTTTGGGACCGATTTGTTCACCAGTTAATCGAGAAACACCATTGTTTAAGGCTAACTCCAACATTAGTGGCAGATTAAACATTCCTCCAGTCATATCTTGAGAGTAGCCGGGAACGGTAGGGATACTACAACCAGCTATGATATAATCCCGCGCATATTCCACTGGCTTTCCATCAGTAAGCAATTGCTGGATAGTCGTCTCGTCACTGACAAACTTAAGTTTTCCTCTCAACAATTTTGCCACTTCACACGCTCTCATTACAAAAGCATCGGGGGTATTCTTGTGAATTCTAATTACAAGATCTTCCGCGGTTAATCCCACGTCTTCCTCAGCGTCAAGGAAAAGGTAGGATAATTCGTTCACGGCGTCTTTACCATCTTTAGTTAAACCCCCCAGTGTGACATTTGTCCATATAGGAAAACCGGCAAAGGTTCTTACAATTTCATTGCCTTGTGGGGTTACCAATCCATTCATTTTTATGTAAAGTAAGGCAATCAACTCACACGCTTCTTCTTTTGTAGTCCTGCCCTCTTCTATATCTTTTCTATAGAAGGGATACAGGTACTGGTCAGGTCTGCCGAAGTTAATACCGGGTCCCCACCCTTCCATCATAAGAGCTATATGCGTGAACCATATAGATTGTAGAGCTTCGTAGAAGCTTCGAGCCGGGTTAGCCGGAACCCAGTTACATATCTCGGCTATCTTTTCCAACTCGGCTTTCCTTTGAGCGTTGGGCTCCTTCTCAGCCAGATTTGTGGCAAGCTCGGCATACCTTTTAGCAAAATTAACGGCGGCTTCAAGAGTAATATTTACCGCCTTTAGAAATTGGAACTTCCCAAAATCTTTCAGGTCGGCGAGAGCTAATTTCCCTAATTCCTCGTCGGCCTGCTTCTTTACATCGTTTAATCCTTTGGTAAGCACCCTCTCGTAATCAGGGCTTATGTGAGCTAAGTGCATGTTATTAATACAAGAGGAAACTGGTGCCTGGATTTTATGATTCAGCTTTAGTGCTTTTTCCGGTACCACGGCATGCCACTTTTCGTATATCGATTTCCCCTTCCAGTAAGGGAGGAATTCCTTCATCTTTGCCTTTTCTTCTTCGGTTAAAGGGGCAAGTCTGTCCCATTCTCTCGACGATAAGCTGTCCATTTCTTCCAGATACCATTCCCACTGAACTTCTGGAATTAGGGGACCGCCACGTTGTTTACTCGTGGCTCTGCCTACAATCAACTCTCCGTCTTCAATACCAATGGTCATTTCTCTCAGTATCTTTTCCAGAGCCTTCGCCCTTCTGATTACGGGCGGTTCAGCCTCAGTTTCTTTATATGACTCTGTCATCAGATAGCCTCTCTCAACACATATCTCAGGTAAGATGAGCATCTTCCCCCTTAACTTGCTTACCCTTCCGTCGCCTTCTATTCTGACTCTTTCTGTTATAGCTCTTGCCATTTTCCCCTCCTCTATAAATCATGGGTAACACATCAAAGGACTGACGCTTCTTCTGGAACTACATTGGTCAGTCCACTGAGGGGATGATAATACAGGGCTTTCTAGATGTCAACACCTTGAACTCGTCCAGAACCGTGATGACAGTTACCTCCCTCCCATGATGTTTATTGTAAATATTGGCTTAAACGAAGTTTCCGTGACACACTACGAAAACTTAACAACGGAAGGAGCTTTTCACCGTCAGTCCTGCCGAAATGATGAATAGCTCGGCCACAGTAGTGTCACTATTACACTCGATACCTACAGCCACATCGCTTGACAAACACATAGGGGCGGTATATATTCAAGCTTGGTGTCGTATATGCGCCTGACTACGATTCTGGCTACAGTCGCGGGTGGTGGTGCGATGAGATAGGAGATGATAACGGCACTGGTTCACTAACTGATATAACGGTGGCTGGTGCCTTTGTTAATTCGGATGGAATTCGAGGTGAGAGAAAGGAAGGTAAAATGGCAAGGTAAATGGTAATGGATAACATAGCTCAAAATTCTAAGGAAGGGATATAAGAAATGGAGCTAGTACAGGTTCTTCACAGCAGGGAAAAGGTAACTGAATTACACAAGGCTAAAATAGAAAGTTTTTCGCAAGAAGCAATTGTCCAATCATCCAAATGGACAAAGGCTATTCTCCATCTGCTCAGTTCCCAGATGCTTATCGAAGGGGTTGGTAAAGAAAAGGCAAAGCAACTTACTCACAAATATATCTACGATTTTAACTATAAGATAGGGAGAGCAGCAGCTGAAAAGGCCGGAAACCCAACAGACTTGGATAGTTTCCTGGAAGAGTATTGTGTTAAGGCAATGGGCAACATTCCTGCGGTGCCACCACAAGAAATCGTGGAAAGAACGGCAAAAAGGTGTGTTTGGGGGGTCAGGAACTGCTTATACTACGAAGCAGTAAAGAAAGTTACCGAGACATTTCCAGAACTTACCGACCCAGACACAATGGAAGTCTTCAAAGAGCGCTGCGGTATGGATGAAGCCTGGGCGAATGGCTTTAACCCTAAGATGAAGTTTAAAAGGATAAAATTCGCCCTTGACGGGGATGACGGTTGTTACTTTGAATGTGAAGTAGAGTAATATATTTATCTTTCCCCTGAAAACTTAGGCTTGCAGAGGACAAGTTTGTTATGGGGATTAGATTTGTAAATATTATTTTCGTTAGCCACATAATAGTGCCAACGGAATCAATAGTCGGTGCCCGGCTTGTCACCTAGTATCTCGAAGGGCCACAAACTAAGGCTACCGTCCATGAATTCCACTCTATCAAAGCCGGCACCATTGAGGATTCGCTGCGCCTGATAGGCACGTATACTCGTCTGACAATAAATGACTACTTCTTTTTCCTTAGGAACTTCGCTAAGCCTTGAACGAAGTTCTCTTAAGGGAAGTAACTTGACCGGTGCTGCGTCTATGCGACATGCCTCCCACTCACCTGGCGAGCGTACATCGAGTAGGATAAAATCTTCACCATTTCTAATCTTACTTTTAACCTCCATAGGAGTTAGTGCTTTGGCATAGCCTGAAAGCTTGTTTCGGATGACATTTGCCGCATTGTGCAATGGGTCCAAGGCACTGTTATACGGCGGGGCATAGGCAAGGTCTATGTCGGCCAGATCATCCACAGTAGCGCCAAGAGAGAGCGCTGTAGCTAGCACATCGATCCGCTTTGCTGTTTCACCCGGCCCTACTACCTGTCCCCCTAACAGCTTACTATCAGACTTGTCTACAATGAGCTTGACTTGAATCTCCTTACCTCCTGGATAGTAGGTGGCATATTCATACCCTGGGACAAGACATGTTACCACATCGTAGCCCGCTTCCCGTGCCTGTAGCTCGCTAAGGCCGACACGAGCAACATTGTAGTCAAAGACCTTAGCAATGGCAGTTCCTAACACTCCAGGAAAAGTATCACCTCCGCCAGTCACGTTAGTCCCAATTACCCTGCCATGTTTGTTAGCTGTAGTTCCCATTGGGGCAAGTATAGGCTGTAATGTTATCAGGTTAACATTTTCCACACAATCTCCACCGGCATAGATGTCTGGGTCGCTTGTTTGAAGATAGTGGTTTACGGAAATACCCCCGGTATGTCCAATTGCCAACCCAGCATCCTTGGCCAGCCTAGTGTTTGGTCTAACTCCAAGAGCCATCAGGACCAGCCTGGCTTCGATTTCTGTTTCTTCAGTAACAACCTTACCTACCCACCCTTGCCCGTTATCTTCAAAACCAACAACACGCTGTCCAAGTAAAAGGTTTACACCATTAACATGTAAATGCTTTTCCAGATAAGCAGCAATCTCAAAATCTAATAATTTTGGTAGGACCCAGTCTAAAGCCTCGATTACAGTGACCTCCAAACCTTGAGAGACGAAGGCCTCAGCCATTTCCAGACCGATTAGCCCGGCACCAATAATAGCTACGCTTTTGATTTTGTGCGGTGCGATTAGTTCTCGAATAGTACTTGCGTCCTCAATCTTACTCAAAGTAAAGATACCACCGAGGTTAGCACCCTCTAACTTCGGTACATCCGGCAGGCTACCCGTTGCCAGCACAAGCTTATCGTATTCAATATCTGAGACATGACCACTTTCCAAGTTTACAACTTGTACCTGATGAGCTTCATTTTGGATAGCTGTAGCCTTGGTGGAAGTCAGCACTTCCATGTTCATGACATCCTTGAAGAAATCATGCGTTCGTGCCACTAGAGCACTCTGGTTATCAATCACTCCGGAGACGTAATACGGCAGACCACAAGTTGCGGTGGATAGTTTCTCGCCTTGCTCGATAATGGTTATTCTGGCAAGTGGGTCGCATCGTCTAGCCCTAGCCGCAGCTTTAGGTCCACAGGCTGTGCCGCCAACGACAACTATATTGTTTCGCCTACTCATGGTTACACCTCCAAAAAGTACAGTCAGATGGAATTCCTTCCGGATACCAAACTTAACTGGGATTCAGATTTTGGACCAAACACAGTACGTTGCTAGCATAAGTTCAGTGGTTGATTCCTAACGCAAGATACAACTTAAACAATATTATTTCTACTAGTTCTGAATGCGTTTCCTTGGGATGTCTTAATCAGGTCAATAACAGCCTCTAGTGTTTAGGCTAAGGGATAACAAATAGGCATAATAAATTGAGGCTCGAGCTGAATTGCATTAGCCAGGCAAACCTGTACCCATCTGCCACAGTATCACATTCTGAAGGGGTGGATTTAGACTTCTTGAAACTCCAGCCTGGCTATAATGTCGTTCTGAAGCTCAGGACTCAATTCAACGAAGTATGCGCTATATGTTGATACCCTCACCAACAGGTCCCTGTGGTTTTCAGGATGTTTTTGGGCGTCTCTTAATGTATCAGTGCTTACGATATTAAATTGAACGAAAGGCCCTCCAGTTTCAAAGAACGTCCGGATGAGGGAAGCAAATTTTTTTATTTTCGCCTCATCTTTCAACGCATCCGGATTGAACCTCATATTCAGTACAGAACCGCCGGTCAGTTTCGCATGGTCTATTTTTGACACAGACCTCATGGTCGCTGTTGGCCCGCTCACGTTTCTTCCCTGGGCCGGAGATACACCACCATCTGATATGGGCTCACCAGCTCTTCTGCCATCCGGTAAAGCTCCAACTACCAGCCCCAGCGGCACATTCGATGTAATGGTCAAAGCAGCCGAACTAGCTACTACACCCGGAAGACTTTCATATTTAGTCATCTCATTGCTAAAATGGTCAAATATCTCACACATTATTGAATCAACATAGTCATTATCATTTCCAAACTTCGGAGCACTGTTTAACATGTGTAGTATTTCATCTTCACCTTCGAAATTCTTATCCAGGGCATTAATTAACCTATCCATGGTGATTTTCTTATCGTCGAAGACAAACTTTCTGATTGCGGCTAGCGAGTCTCCAATATTTGGTGCTCCAGCGGCCATTATCGCATGAGACATATAGGGGCCTGTTCCCCCACCTGTAATATCGACACCCTTTTCGATGCAACCAGGATAAAAGGCAGATTGAAATGGGGTTGGGCAAAACTCAGCATAAAGTTTCCTATCAGCATTTCTGAGCATAACGGCAATGGGAAGCAGAGTCTCCAGTTGTTTCTTGTAGGCATCCCACACTTCGTCATAAGACTTAAACTTTCTCGGGTCGCCTGTTTTGGGACCGATTTGTTCGCCAGTTAACCGGGCGGCACCGTTATTTAAGGCTAGCTCCAGCATTAGTGGCAGATTGAATGGTCCTCCAGGAAGGTCATGTGAGAAACCAGGAATGGTAGGGGTAATACAACCGGTCATAATATAGTCCCGCGCATATTCTATTGGTTTCCCATCCCTAAGCAATTGTTGTGTGGTCATCTCGTCACTGACGAACTTAAACTTTCCTCTCAATGACCTTAGAACTTCGCATGCCCTTATTATAAAAGCATCGGGGGTATTTTTATGAATTCTAATTACAAGGTCTTCCGACATTAATTTCAAATTTTCCTCAGCGTCAAGGAAAAGGTATGAAAGCTCATTTACAGCATCTCTCCCATCCTTAGTCACTCCCCCTAAGGTAATGTTTGCCCATATAGCAAAACCGGCAAAGCTTCTTACCATTTCACTGCCTTGAGGAGTTAACAATCCATTCAGTTTTACAAAGATTAGCTCGATTAACTCACGCGCCTCCTCTTTTGTAATCCTCCCCTCTTCTATATCTTTTTTATATAAGGGATACAGATACTGGTCAGGTCTTCCCAAGCCTACACCGTATGCCCACGCTTCAATCAGAAGGGCTATATAGGTGAACCATACTGATTGTAAAGCCTCGTAAAAGCTTCGTGCCGGGTTAGCCGGGACCCAGTCACATATCTCAGCTATCTTTTCAAGCTCAGCTTTCCTTTGAGCGTTGGGCTCTTTCTCAGCCAAGCTTCTGGCGAGTTCGGCATACCTTTTAGCAAAACCAATGGCAGCTTCAAGAGTAATATTTACTGCTCTTAGAAATTGGAACCTCTCAAAATCTTTTAGGTCGGCAAGGTTTAGTTTTGCTATTCTTTCATCGACTTCTTTCTTTATACCATTTAGACCTTTGGTAACTACCTTACCGTCAATGCCCAGATGACCGAGGTGCATGTTATTAATACAATAAACACTTGCTGAATTAATCTTGTGAACCAGGTTCAGTGCATATTCTGGACACATGGCATGCCACTTTTCGTATAGCGACTGACCCTTCCAATAAGGAAGGAACTCCCTCATCTTGGCTCTATCCTCTTCGGTTAAGGGCGCAAATTTGTCCCAATCCCTCGTCGATATGGTATCCATCTCTTCCAAATACCACCCCCACTGAACCTCTGGAAGCAGGGGGCCGCCGCGTGCCTTGCTTGTAGCTTTGCCTACAATCAACTCGCCATCTTCAATACCAATGGTCATTTCTTCTAATATCTTTTTTAGAGCCTTGGCTCTTCTGATTACGGGTGGTTCACCCTCAGTCTCTTTGTAAGACTCTGTCATCCAGTAGCCCCTCTCAAGGCATACCTCAGGTGTGACGTGGAGCACTTTCTCTTTTAACTTGCTTACCCTTCCGTTACCTTCTATTCTGCCTCTTTCTATTACAACCTTTGCCATTGTCCTCCTCCAATAGCTTATTCCTCAATATAGTATAGGCACATTCAACTAATAAATCAAGCGACCTGCTCCCATAAATCATTGAGCTTCTTCAAGGTAAGATTGCAGAAGTGGACAACAGGCAAAGGCTGGTAGAGGTAGTGGAAGTGACAGCACCGGCGGGCAAGTTATGCCATCAGATTAAACAGGTTGAACGTTAATGGCTGTTGAGAATTTTAGGTAAACAGTATAGAATAGCAGCAAAAGGAGGACATGATGCGAGCCACTAAAAATGACATTGTAGAGCAAGAGGTAATCAAAGATGGTATCTGCGACATGTGCATGGGATATTGCCCGACAAAGATCCATGTCCGCCAAGGCAGAGCAACACAAATCGATATGGTAGATGAGAAGGTTGCAGACTTCTGCCCCCGTAGTAAGGCTCAGTTAGACTTTGTCTATCACCCTGACCGCCTGAAACACCCGTTGAAACGCGTCGGTGAACGGGGAGACGGGTCTTTTGTGCCAATCTCGTGGGACGAAGCCCTGGATACCATAGCCAGCAAGCTCGACAGGATTAAAGCTGAATATGGGGCTGAGTCGGTAGTTTTCTGGATTGCCTATACCAAAGAACCCCGGCCCTACTTCCATCGTCTGGCTCATGCTTTCGGCTCACCAAACTATTGCACTGAGAGCAGCAATTGTTTTTCCGCCACCTGGCTGGCGGCCAACCTGACCTACGGACAGGACTACAGTTATTTAACCTTGCAGAGTATCCCACCTGACCCTGCAAGCAAGTGTAAGTTGATATGGGGCTCCTCCGTGGAGTGTTCATTTCCCGAGGTATGGAATGACCACTTGGAGGCAAAGCAAAAGGGACTCAAGCTAATCGTTGTTGACCCGCGTCGCACCACCATTGCCTCTATGGCAGATATACACCTTCAACTACGGCCAGGCACCGATGGCGCTCTGGCACTGGGACTAATGAATGTAATTATCAGCGAGCAACTCTACGATAAAGAGTTTGTAGAGAAGTGGATGGTAGGATTCGATGAGCTAAAAAAGCTGGTTCAGGAATACTCGCCGCAAAGAGTAGAACAGATAACCGGGGTGCCAGCCACCAAAGTCAAGGAGGCAGCTATTTTATATGCCACGCAGAAACCGGCTAAGATTGGGCTGAGCCCTGGTGCTACCACTCATTATTCCAACGGTGTGCAGAACCACCGGGCAGTCATTCTGCTCCCGGCACTGACAGGTAACTTTG
>Ga0315543_1001553_pt1 | contig 24514 bp, 24 predicted proteins | sample SalMarSW160210MG_2_FD_203098 | JGI IMG/M metagenome (GOLD analysis project Ga0315543, IMG submission 203098) | Salt marsh sediment microbial communities from the Plum Island Ecosystem LTER, Massachusetts, United States - Salt Marsh Sediment SW1601-210 ... | reverse complement strand
AAGCGAAAAAAAGAAAAAAATACCAATGCGAATTTGCTCACAACGCCCAACCACCAAAAACACCCCTCAAATGCCCCATCTATAGGGCTCCCTTGCCTGTCCCGTTACGATCCTTCGGAATCGCTGCCCGGGAACGATAGTGTCGTGCCCATCCACGGGCGAGACACCCGTGCCACAAGAGAGTGCTCTGGCTTTTGTTATTCACTTCCCCTCTGCGCCTTCACGTTAATCTCTCTCTTTTCTTTACCGCCGAAATACAGGCGGCCCCCTCCCGGGTCCGCTTCGCCTAACAGCCGCTGGCATGAAAATCTCGCCGGAGAGACCCCGGCCGCACGCCAGAGTCTGGAAGCGACGGAAGAATCGCTTCTGCAATCGCCCCTCTGCCCTCACAGAGCCGAGAGCAGGCCGATGTCCTTCATGGTCAGATAGCCGGCACGGGCAGAGACCACTTTTGGAATCGCGTTGATGAGGATAGCGGCCGTGGCGGCGTCGCCGTGTGTTCCTCCTTCGATCCTGACCTCCAGAGGCGGGACGGCGTCAACCCGGATGTAGTCGTGCGGCTCCGGCGCCCCGACAAACATCTGGAGTTCCAGGGAGATTGCGCGTTCCCCTTTCCGAAAGCCTTTCGCGGTGTGCTTGATGCCCGCGACCTGACCCTCGCGAACCTCGAGGTAGTCGGTCGTGACGTTTCCATCGCTGATAACCGGGTCAATTCTTTCCAGAAGGTTATCCAGCTCCCAGCCGAGACAGTCTGCGAGGAGAGCGACGGATTCGACCAGCCCGACATGGCCGAGGCGGCCTTCCGCGACGCGGCGCCGGAACTCCTCGACACTCAGCCCTGCGCCGATCTTCCTTTGGAGGGGCTCGCGGCGTGTTGAGGCGTCCACAATCCGGCGGGCGAAAACGCTTCTCACATCCGAGCACACCCCCGTTAGGAAAGCGGGAAGCGAATCGAGCACAAACCCGGGGTTGACGCCCGTACCCAGAATGGAGACGTCGGTTTCCTTCGCGAGGGCGTCGAGCTTCTCGGCAAGATGCTCGTTCTTCGGCGCCGGAAACAACAGCTCCTCGGCCGACGATACCACGTTGATACCACGGGAAACGATCTCCTCAATCTGCGGGGCCACCTCGCTCAAGCGAGATGCTGTGGAATGAACGACGATATCCGGCCTCTGGCTTAGGACATCTTGCGATTTGCTGCTGACGCGAACGCCCAGCTCCCTTCCTGCACCGACCAGCTCACCGAGGTCTTTTCCCGCCTTCTCGGCGGAGATATCTACCGCAGCTACTACGTCCAGATGCTCGTTTCGCACGGCGATCTTCGCCGCCTGAATGCCGATGCTGCCAAGCCCGTAATGGGCGACGCGAATCCTTTTGTCTTTCACCGCCATAATTGAACCCTTCCTCCACAACCTACCCGCCCGGCGAGAAAGGCTCTACCGGACGCTCACCAACAGGATGCGGGCCATCGCAGGCGAGCCACATCCTCACTTTGTCTTCCTCGCGGCAAGAATCTTCGAGATACACTCTTTCACGTCCGGGGAAGCTGTGTCCATAGCTTTTTCGAGGGCGGCGTTGACGTCCGGCCCCTTCAAGGTCGTCAGAGCTTCCACCGCCACGCTCCGCACGATAGCCGATTCAGCGCTCAGTGCCTGAACCATGGAACCCACGTCGGAAACCGAGCCAAACTTCCCGACGCCGATAAGACCGGCGCACGTAAAATGCTCCTGTTCTGTTCGGCTCAACACCCCCCGATAGATTTGCAGCGCCATTTCCGTATCGCCTTTGGCGGCGCGCTTCTCCGCGAAGCGCAGGAAGGCGTTGCCAATGAAAACCCCCTCCCGCTCGGACAACTCTTCCCAATCGAGCGCGGGCTGAGGCTCCCTCGAGGACACTTCGCCGATATGAGACATCGCGTCGAAAGCCGCCAAAGCGATTTTTTTATTCGGGCTTTCCGCGCAGTCAACCAATGCGTCCAGAGCTTCCGTCGCCCCCTTCTGTCCGAGAGAATGAATGACCGCCGGCCGGAAGTCCTCCGGGGCCTTCTTCGACGCCTCGATCAAGGCCTGAAGCGACGCCTTCCCCGAAATCCTCTCAAGGGCCCGTCGCGCATCTTCCCTCAACTTCTTATCATTCAGCAGTCGAGCGACCCGCGGAACACACTTGTCTCCGCCAGTCAAAGCGAGAAGCTCCAGAGCCTTCACTCGCGTGGCGTGCGGGCTCTTCCTGCCGAGCAGCGTGAGAAGTTGGCGAGTGACCGCCTTCCTTTCGACTGCCGCCCGCGGGCGCGAAGCGTGGTGCGCGATGGTATTGAGGGCTTCCGAAGCAGCCTTCGCTACGCCTCGATTCTTGCTCGCAACGAGCCCGCCCAGAGGCACGACCGCCCGCGCTCCTACCCTCCCGGCGTCCCGCCAAGCCGCATAGCGGATGTCCGCGTTATCGTCCTGGATTTTCGCAATGAACTCCTCAACCTCCTGCTTCGTGGCGCTCGCTCCTCCGGCTGGCAGCAAGAGCACGAACAGCATCGCGGCACTCAGCCCAAGCGCCGCCGCGAAGTGAACCTTCCTCGAGCTGTACATCGTTTCTCCCTCCTTTGCTCGACAATTATCAACCATAAATTCGCCATGGTGAATCTGTGCGATCTCTGCGCCCCAATAGCACGGTATGCCAAACGGTACGCCGCACCTTACAGAAAGTAGGGGGCGCGGCTATTTCTGCCGAGGAGACGATTGGCTTCCTCGTCCCCCACGAACCGCTCCTTCATGGGGTCCCAGTGCAGCTTTCGTCCCAGAAGATAGGAGATGTTGCCGATGATGCACAGGGTCGCCGTACGATATCCCGCCTCGATGTGCATGAGGGGCCGCTTCCTGCTCTTCACGCAATCGAAGAAGTTCTGCGTGTGCCCCGGACTCTTGAAAAGTCGCACGCCTCCCGTTGGTACCTTATACTCCGTTGCCTTCTTTTCCGTTCCGCATCCGCCGTCGCCTCCGGTGACGATGAGCGTATCCTTATCGCCCCAGTACTTCGCGCCGAAGGCGGCTCCCATCTCCTTGTGCCCGGGTTGGCTCCAGGTCAGAATCCAGTCAGGGTTTTTGAATTCGTACTTGATGTCCATCGTGACGGGGCAGTCGTACATCCCATCGTGGGGGGGCTCGCCCGTCGCCTCCACGCTGACCGGACCGGTGTTGTCGCAATCCATTGTCCACATGATGTTGCTGAAGACATGCGCGCCGCGGTCTCGGATCTGGCCCCCGCCGTACTCCATGAACCAGCGGAAGTTGAAGTGACAGCGCATCAGGTTATACGGCACCCACGGGCACGGCCCGAGCCACTTGTCCCAGTCCAATCCAGGCGGCGGCGCGGTGTCCGGCTGCCATTTCCCCACCGGGTTATTGTAATGCCAGCACGTTACCTTTTGGACCTTGCCAATCTTGCCGTTACGGATATATTCACCTGCCGCATGCGCTGCCGGCGTGGAGCGGCCCTGCGAACCTATCTGGATGATTCGCCCGTACCGCTTCGCCGCCTTGACCATCGCCCGTCCTTCCTCGATGGTCTTGCTGGCGGGCTTCTCGCAGTAAACGTCCTTTCCGGCCTCGCAGGCGTGAACCGTGTGGATGCCGTGCCAGTGGTCGGGACTGGCGATGAAAACCACGTCAATGTCCTTGCGGTCCAACGCCTCCCGATAATCGTTGTAACCGTCGGCTTTGCCGCCCTTACTGGCGACGATTTTTGCTGCTCTCTTGCGGTGGCTCTCGTCCACGTCGCAGAACGCTGCGGTGTCCTTGCGAAGGAAACCGCTGCCTCTTCCCCCGACGCCGATGTGGCCGCTGATGATGCGGTCGCTCGCTGGCGGCCGCCCCGGCGCGCCCAGGGCATCGCTGGTGAGAACGTACGGAGCACAAAGCCCCGCTCCCACCGCCGTCGCCGTCCTCGATAGAAATTCTCGCCTCGAAATCTTACGCCTTACTGCCATACTCATCCTCCTTTCTTCTCTGCGTAAGCAGCTCATAGGTCACGCGGCGTTGCCAAAATCCTTTACGGCACGCAATACGATATGCCGCAAGCCGATGACCGGCGGGCTGCCGCTTTCCAAGACAACCCGGTAGGGTAAAACCCTTAGTGCCCCATTGTCAACAACGAGCTTGAGGGCGTAGTAATGGCTGAGTTACGGGCGGCTGAGGGTGCAACCGCAGAGTCCGCAGAGCACGCTTACGTATCGCCGGCGTCCTGTCCCGCGCCGTTGGCGGCATATCGAGGGTCTCCCTTGCCCTCGACTGGCTCCGGCTGTACCCTTCACGGCAAAAAAGCCGCCCCCACGTGGCATCCCCCGCCTCTGGCGGGGGACCCGTGCGAATCATGGGCAAGATGCTCATGCCATGGCAGGTGACCACGGAGTCTTTCTCATCCGCCTCTCAGCGACTCCGCGCCTTTGCGTGAACCTATTTTTCCCTTTTTCCCTCCCCCCGCCAAGGCGGGGTTTCCGCCCGAGACTGAGGCGTTACAGGGCGCATCAGCCCCGCCACCAACAACGGCGCCGGCGGGGGTTACTTGGTTAACGGCTGCAATGAAAGAACCAACCCGCAACACCAGCCGAGAAAGCTTCGACGACCCCGCTCGACACATCGGTCGCACAAAGCCACCCCTACGGTCCCAAGACACATTCTGGCGCAGCCACTCTCAGAGAAACGACAGGAAGTCATCCCGACTTAGACCAGCCTGGTGAATGATGTCCATGAGGGCTTTCGGGTCCAATTCCTTGAAGTCCCGCACCATCAGATGCTTTCTGTCACCGGGGCCGATCTTCTCGAGATAGACCCGGTTTCCATGCCTCCTGATCTCCCGAAAGCCCGCTTTCGCCAAGGCCTTGATGATCTCTCGGCCGGACAGTCGCGGAAGTTTCATTAGGACACCCCCTCCCGCCAAGATCTGTTGCTGGTTGTCGTTGAAGGCCAGTCTCGTAGGGTGAGAGGATAACACGCAGTCGTCTTCCGCACAAGGGCAAAACGGCCAATATCGCAACGCCTCCGTTACGGCCGGTTGAGGGTGGAACCGCAGAGTGCGCAGAGCACGCAGAGAGGCACACGTATCGCCGGCGTCCTGCCCCGGCTGTATCGAGGGGCTCCCTCGCCCTCGACGGGCTCGGCCTGTACCCTTCACGGCAAAAAAAGCCGTGCCCCACCTGACATCTCCCGCTGAGGGCGGGACCCGTGGGGACGGTGGGCAAGATGCCAATGCCACGGCAGGTGACGACGCAGTCCGTCTCATTCTTCTCTCTGCGACCCTGCGCCTTTGCGTTGTTCTCCTTTTCCCTTCTTCCCTTCCCCGCGTTAGCGGGGTATCCGCCCAAGACTGAGGCCATACAAGATTGTTGCAATCACAAAGGGAATTTCGTACTTTGGCAAGCAGTGAAGCTGCGCAGGTTTAAGTGGGAAATCTGAGATAAGGAGAGCTGCTATGCGTAGGGAACTGAGTTTTTCAATTTGTTTTGTTTGTGCGTTGGCGTTTTGCCTGGCGTGGGGTAGCGTCGCTTCGGCTGCCACGGAAAAGGCGATAACCCTTGACACGGACCCTCATCTTGTCGGCTGGTGGAAGTTTGATGACTCCTCCGGTAAGACCGCCGTAGATTCCTCCGGGCACGGCCATAAGGGCACCCTGGAAGGCGGCTTATCGTTTGACAAGAGTTCGGTTTCGGGCAAGACAGGCAAAGCGTTGAAGCTCGAAGGCGGCGATGATTTCGTACAGATAACCGGATACAAGGGCGTTACCGGCACACGACCTCGCACCGTTGCCGCCTGGATTAAAACGAGCAGGTCCAGGGGTGAAATTACATCCTGGGGCCTCGATGACTTTGGTAAAATGTGGAGATACTGCTTCATCAGGGGGCGCATAGGTATAACGCCCAGTGGCGGGTACTTTTATATGAAGGCCCAGATACACGACGATGAGTGGCATCATGTGGCTGTGGTGGTGGAAGAGGCCGAGCTGCCGAATGTCCATGACAATGTCAAGCTTTACAAGGACGGAGACGTAGCGGAAATTGACGACATCGGTCTGCTGGACCTATGGCCCATTGATACCGGCAGCGACTTCAACGTCAGGATAGGAAGGGGTTTCAAGGGCCTCATGGATGATTTCCGCATCTATGACCGCCCCCTTTCGGAGGAAGAGATAAGGGCCCTGTTTAGATTGAGGAGCAGTCGCCCGTTGCCCAAGTCCCAATGACAGCGCCACTGATGTCGGATCAGATGCCGGACGAGACACGATTGCAGGCCGTCGTAGCGGCCTGCCGAGCAATTTTGGCGATTCACCTTACAGGCGCTCGATTTTGCATGATGAGTTTAGGTCCGTGTTCTTTCATCGCGGCAGCTTTCCGCGCATGTAGCCCCGTTTCAGTAAAATATCAATGTCCGCGTGCGGCCTGAACGATCGCGAAAAGAGATGAACAAATGGCTCAAGCAGTGGGAATACGTCTAACCCGGAACCTCGGGCTGATTGAGCGCTCGGGATGAGAGATAGACGTAGAGTTTGTTTCGTCGCCTGAACTTAATGCGAGGGGAGAGTGTATGAGATATTGCTTCGCGGTGGTTATTCTGGCGGCAGTTGCCGCTGTCGCAACCGGCTGTGATCAAATTAGGGCTAATCCCACACCGGCGACAAACACCGAACTCGAGACCAGCGAGGAAACGAAGGCAACTCAGGACGCCACGACACATGACGAGCCGCTGCTGCTCGACGATGAACCGCTGCTGCTCGACGATGAACCGCTGCTGCTCGACGATGAACCTCTGCTGCTCGACGATGAACCTCTGCTGCTCGACGATGAACCTCTGCTGCTGGACAATGGCCCAAATGCCAGCTCGTCTGGCGGCCCCGTGGCTGATAACAGCCGCTGCTACGTCTGCCACATAAACTATATGCAAGAAGAGCTTGCCGTGGTCCACGCGAGGGACAACATCGGCTGCGCGGACTGCCACGGCAACTGTGATGCCCACATTGCCGACGAATCGTGGTCCTGGGGTGAAAACGGGACTCCGCCCGGTATTATGTATCCACAGGCCAAGATCAATTCGTTCTGTATGGGCTGCCACCCCAAAGACAAAATGCCTGCCAAACAGCACGAGGCTCTCTTCGCCGCCACTGCCGAGAAAAAGTATTGTACCGATTGCCACGGTCAGCATCGGCTGGCCCACCGCAAATGCAAATGGAAGTAGAGCCGCCCCTAATCACTCCGTTTCCAGCGGAAACCCCAGCCGTAATGCCTCAGTTACCGGCGGCTGAGGGTGGAACCGCAGAGTGCGCAGAGCACGCAGAGAGGCTTACGTATCGCTTGCATCCTGTCCCGCCCCGCGTTCCGCGGGGGATGTCGAGGCACTCCCTTACGCTCAACGGGCTCGGGCTGTACGCTTCACGGCAAAAAAAGCCCTCCCCCACGTGGCATCCCGCTGAGGGCGGGACCCGTGGGGGAATCATGGGCAAGATGCCCATGCCACGGCAGGTGACGACGCAGTCCGTCTCATTCTTCTCTCTGCGCCCCTGCGCCTTTGCGTTACCCTTCTCTTCCCTTTCTCCGTTCCGCGCCTTGCCAGCGCATCCGCCCGAGACTGAGGCCATACACCCGGCCCATCTTTCGGCTACGCTTGTCCAGCGATACATGCTAAAATCACCTTTTGCGGCGGGTCGGTAACCGTATTGTGGCGCGCGTGGCGAAGCGGCGTCTTATTCACACTCTCGGAGGCCCTTTTCGTGATGCCGAAGATTGCGATTCATCTTCTCACCTGTTTTCTCCTGCTCGTGTTCTCCGGCTGCACCAGCAAAAAGGATCGGTATCGCAAGGGCAGGCTTGTCGTCACTTACTGGGAGAAGTGGACCGGCTTTGAAGGACAGGCGATGCAGGATGTCGTGGACGCGTTCAACGCCTCCCAGGACAGAATCTGGGTCGAGAAGATTACCACCAGCCGCCTTGACCGGAAGCTTCTCGCCTCCATCGCCGGCGGCACGCCGCCGGACGTGGCTGGTCTATGGAGCTATCATACCGCCCCGTACGCCTCGAAGAACGCCATTTTCCCCTTGAGCGACCGAATGCAACAAGCGGGCCTGACCAGGGAGCATTACAAACCGATCTATTGGGAGCTGTGCCAGTGGCAGGGGGTCCACTATGCGCTCCCCACAACGCCTGCCACAAGCGCTCTCTATTGGAACAAGCGTCTTTTCCGCGAGGCGGGTCTCGACCCCGATCATCCACCCAAAACCATCATGGAGTTGGACGATTTCGCCGACAAACTGACCAAGTACGACGAGGACGGCAACATCGTCCAAGCGGGCTTCCTGCCAGGCATACCCGGAGCCTGGATGTGGGCGTGGGGATATTGGTTCGGGGGCCGGCTCATGTCTGACGCCGAGACGATTTCGATAGACTCCTCCGAGAACATCAAAGCCGCCGAGTGGGTTGCTTCCTATTCGAGGAAATACCGGGTAGATGCTATTGAACGGTTTCGAACGAGCTTGTACCAGGGCGCGGAGAGAGTCTTCTCATCTCCTCAGGACCCGTTCCTGGCGGGAAAAGTGGCCATGCAAGTTCAAGGTGTTTGGGGATACAACTTCATCGAGAAGTTCGCTCCGGGCATGGAATGGGGCGCCGCCCCGTTCCCTTCCGCCGACGCGGGGCTCCAGAACGTGGCCATGGCGGAATGCGACATCCTGATCCTTCCTCGCGGGTCGCCGCATCCTGACGAAGCCTGGGAATTCATGAAATTCGTCAACTCACAAGAAGCCATGGAGATGCTCTGCCTGGGCCACAGAAAGTTCTCCTCCCTCGCCGAAACAAGCGACGAATTCTGGGAGAGGAATCCGAATCCGTACATCAAAGTGTTCTCCGATCTCGCAGCAAGCCCCAACGTCTTCGCCTTTCCCACGACGCCGATCCGCACGGAATTCTACAGAGAAATCGACGCGGCAATGGATACGATTATGAATCTGACGAGAAGCCCGGCGGAAGCATTCCGCCATGTTAAATACAGGATGCAAAAGCGCCTCGATTACGAGGTCCGAAGAATGAAAACCAGAGGAACCTGGCATCCCGAGAGGTCGGTTTCTCCGCGCCTTTGCGCCTCTGCGTTTTATATTCTTGACATTTTTCAACGCAGAGACGCAGAGACGCAGAGTATTCGAGATGAGATGGAGCTTGAACGGACCTTGTGACGACAGGAAATAAACGCGTCCCGCCCGACGTGGGCTTCACAAAACGGAAAAGAGGCTTTGCCCCTGCTTCAAAATGACTAACGCCGAGAAAAGGAATCTTCGCAACGGCTTGCTCTTCGTGTCCCCCTGGATTGTTGGGATAAGCTGTTTTATCGTCTATCCGATACTTTCCTCCCTGTACCACAGCCTCTGCGACTACTCGGTGCTTGAGCCCCCGACTGCGAGGCCAGCCATTTTTTTGTAGACTCGATGGGCAAAGCGCGTATCATTGAGATAAGAGTTCGCTCGGCATGTGGGCACCGGCGGAGGGGCGTGGCTGTGGTTCCACAGACAAGCCGTGTGCCATCACGGAATGCCCGCGACCTGGAGCTCGCCTAGCGTCGGAATGGGAGCATTGCCATGGCAGGAAAAGGGACCGCTCCCCGAAGGGGGGAGCAGCTGAAACGCAGAGTCGTCGAGCTTGCAGTGGGCCTGGGCTTGAAGGCTGGGACAGAGGTCACGGCGGCACGCCGGCTCTGGGGTGCGCGCAGGCGCATTGACGTAGTTCTGGTGTGCGAAAAAACCGGGAAGAACCTGGGTATCGAGTGCAAGTTCCAAGGCGGCAGCGGTACCGCAGAGGAAAAAATACCCGCAACGATCAAAGACATCGAATCCTGGCCCATTCCCGGAATCGTCGTGATCGGCGGCGAGGGGTTCTCGCAAAACATGCGGGGGTACTTAATGTCCACCGGGAAGGTGGTGTGCTTTGAGGATTTGGAGGGCTGGCTGCGGCTCTACTTCGCTTTGTAGCGGCCAGAGGTGAACATGCGCACTAATCCTGTTCCACGGCCTTTCTTGAAATGGGCGGGGGGCAAGGCCCAGCTTCTTGACCGACTCGCGCGGCGCGCGCCGCTATGGTTCATGGGCTACCACGAGCCGTTCGTTGGGGGAGGCGCGCTATTCTTCAGGCTCTGCCGCGAGCACCGCACCGGCCGCGCGTCTATCTCGGATCTGAACGCCGAACTGATGGACACTTACGCAACCGTTCGCGACAAACCTGAGGACGTGGTCAAGATGCTCTCTCACTATCCGCACGACAAGAATTTCTATTACCGTCTGCGTAGCGAGGATCCTTGGGGCATGGAGCTCGAGGGCCGTGCTGCGCGCATGATCTACCTGAACAAAACGGGCTACAACGGCCTTTACCGCGTGAACAGGCGCGGGGAGTTCAACGTTCCGTTTGGCCGCTACAGGTCGCCTCACTACTGCGACCCGGCAAACCTGCGTGCGGTATCCGAGGCGCTGGGGGGTGTGGAGATCCTCTGCGCGCCCTTCGAAAAAGTGGTGGAGAGAGCTAGGGCCGGCGACTTCGTGTACTTCGACCCGCCTTACCTCCCTGTGTCCAGCACCGCCAAGTTCACTGCGTACCAGGCCGGAGGCTTCTCCGAGGAGGACCAAGCAAGGCTGCGTGACGTCTGCATAGAACTCAGCCAGCGTAACGTAAGCGTGATGATATCAAACTCGGACACAGACACCACCCGCAGGCTGTACAGATCCGCCATCTTCACCGTCGCGCAAGTCCAAGCCTCCCGGGCGATAAACTGTAACGCCGGGCGCCGCGGCAAAGTTTGCGAGCTTATCATAACCAACTACCCGGCAAATGCCGAAGCCCAGCTCACGCTGTTGGAGTCCCGCGCCGCTTACGGGCTGAGTCCGAGCGCGAAGTGACGCCGGCTCCCGCGTACATTGCTCCAGCGAATCGCGGGGCTCAAACCAGGGCCACAGCAGGCAGCCGCGCCTGCGCGGACGTTCACGGCGGCCCCCGAGGCACCGCGGGCCTGCTTTCTGGGCTCCGGCGGGTTCTCAGCGAGCTGATAGCTTCTCCGCGGGCAGCGCTTTTCGGGTGCCAGTCGTGACTAACGCCGAGAAAAGGAATCTTCGCAACGGCTTGCTCTTCGTGTCCCCCTGGATTGTTGGGATAAGCTGTTTTATCGTCTATCCGATCCTTTCTTCCCTGTACCACAGCCTCTGCGACTACTCGGTGCTGGAGCCGCCGGTCTTCATCGGATTGACCAACTACATTGACCTCGCGAAGGACGAAATCTTCTGGAAGTCGCTCTGGAACACCTTCTTCTACGCCTTCTTCGCCATTCCGCTGGGGCTTGCCATCTCGCTAACGCTCGCCCTTTTGCTCAACACCAAAATTCGCGGTCTCGCCTTCTATCGCACGGTCTTTTTCCTTCCGTCTCTCGTCCCCATCGTCGCGATGGCTATGCTCTGGATGTGGATTTTCAACGGACAATATGGCGTCCTGAACTATTTACTCTCCCTCCTCGGCATAAGGGCGCCGGCGTGGCTGATGAACGTCCACTGGAGCAAGCCTGCTCTCATCATAATGAGCTTCTGGGCCATCGGCTATTCCATGGTCATCTTCCTCGCCGGATTGCAGGACGTGCCGGTCTCCCTTTACGAATCCGCCGAGATTGACGGCGCGAATTTCCTGCGCAAGATCCGGCACGTGACGATTCCCATGATTTCGCCCGTCATCCTGTTCAACCTCATCATGGGCATCATCTGGACTTTCCAGATATTCGCTCGACCCTACATCATGACCCCCGGCCCGGGCGGTCCCGCCCGGTCCACGACCTTTTACACTCTTTACCTCTTTCAGACCGCCTTTGAGGACCTCCGTATGGGCTACGCGAGCGCCATGGCCTGGATTCTCTTCCTCATCATCCTGAGCCTGACGCTGCTTGCGATACGGCTTTCAAAGGACAGGGTTTACTACGCAGGAGTCAGATGAAGCAGAAGACCACGATTACAAGGCTGATTATCCACATCGTCCTCGTCTGTGGGAGCGTCACGTTCTTATTCCCGCTGCTTTGGATGGCCTCGACCTCCCTCAAGCCCATCGAGCAGACCATGGTCATGCCCCCGCAATGGATTCCCAGAGCCTATTACGCGGTCATAGACGGGCAGAGAATTCGCGTCAAAAAACTGTTCCAGCTTGACCAGACTTCTTTCATCGTCCGGGCGACCGCAGGCGACCGAAAGGGGCAAAAACTGCTCATCCCTGAAAAGGACTATTCCGAAGGGCAGGCAGCCATTGACGTGCCCGTCGCCGACAGAGTCGAGCGCATAAAAGTCCCCGCAGAAATCATCAAGAAGGTCCCCCGCAAGTGGTGGTATGTCGTCCAGACGTTCAAGAAAAAATATCGCCACCCCGAGCCGAAATGGGATTGCAAGCCCGACAAAGAAATCGAGGCAAGAGTCCATTTCTACTTCAACAACTACACCGAAGCTCTCCAGTACATCCCCTTCTTCACGTACGCCAAAAACACCCTTATCGTGTGCGTTCTGGGAGTCATCGGAGCGGTGGTTTCCAGCTCCATCGTCGCCTACGGTTTCTCGCGCATCGAATGGAAGGGTCGCGACGTCTTCTTTGTGCTCACGCTGGCGACCATGATGATCCCGTTCCCCGTAACCATGATCCCGCTCTTCGCGACCTTCCGCCGCCTCCACTGGATCGGCACCCTCAAGCCGCTGTGGGTGCCCCCCTTCTTCGCTCAGGCTTTCAACATCTTCCTTCTCCGCCAGTTCTACCTCACCATTCCCCGTGACCTTTCGGACGCCGCCCGGATTGACGGCTGCTCCGAATTCGCCATCTTCCGCCGCATCATCCTTCCCCTTTCCGTGAAAGCTCTCGCCGTCGTCGGCCTTTTCCACTTCATCTACGCCTGGAACGACTTCATGGCCCCCCTCCTTTATCTGACGAAGCAGAAAACCTTCACGCTATCGCTCGGTCTCCAGTTCTATCAGAGCCAGCAGGGCGGTTCCGAATGGCATTACCTCATGGCTGCCGCCACAGTAGTCGTCATCCCCATCGTCATCCTTTTCTTCTTCACCCAAAAGACCTTCATCCAGGGCATAGCCACCACCGGCACGAAAGAGTGACGCCCCGGGGGAATCATGGGCAAGATGCCCATGCCACGACACCCGATGACCGCATCCTTCTCATGTTCCTCTCTGCGACTCTGCCCCTTTGCGTTACCCTTCTTTTCCCTTCTTGCCTCCCCCGCCTTGGCGTGGTATCCGCCCAAGACTGAGGCGTTGCGCCCTGCCCATTTTGCTCCTTGAAACAGAACGATGATCGGTTTATCATGTTAACAATTAGAGGCGACGGAAAAATGGATGTTCCTCGACGAATCCGCGAACTTGCTCACGTGTTCGAGCGTAACCGGGAGGCTTACCGCTCAGGACGGTATAAGGAAGCCCAGCTCCGAGCTGAGTTCATAGACCCTTTTTTTGAATCCCTCGGATGGGATGTGCACAACAAGCAAGGCTACGCGGAACCTTACAAGGACGTCATCCACGAGGACGCCATCAAGATCGGCGGCGCCACCAAGGCGCCCGATTACTGCTTCCGCATCGGCGGCACACGCAAGTTCTTTGTGGAAGCCAAAAAGCCCTCCGTTGACATCAAAGACGCCGTTCACCCCGCGTATCAGCTCCGCCGCTACGCCTGGTCCGCCAAGCTTCCTCTGAGCATCCTCACCGACTTCGAGGAATTCGCCGCATACGACTGCCGCATCAAGCCCGGCAGGACCGACAAAGCTTCCGCCGCACGTGTCCTCTACATCACCTACCCGGACTACGCCCAGCGCTGGGATGAGATTGCCTCCATCTTCTCGCGCGATGCGGTTCTCAAAGGTTCCTTCGACAAGTACGTCGAGTCCACCAAACGCAAGAGGGGAACCGCCGAGGTGGACGCCGCCTTCCTGAAGGAAATTGAGTCGTGGCGGGAAATGCTCGCTCGGAACATCGCCCTCCGCAACCCCGACCTGACGCGGCGAGAGCTCAACTTCGCCGTCCAGCGAACCATTGACCGCATTATCTTTCTCCGCATCTGCGAGGACCGCGCCATCGAGCATTACGGGCAGTTGATGGCTCTCCAGAACGGGCCGAATGTGTACGCCAGGCTATGCAACCTTTTCTATCGCGCCGACGAGCGATACAACTCCGGCCTCTTCTATTTCCGCAAGGAGAAAGGCCGCACAGATGCGCCCGATGAGTTAACGCCACGCGTGAGAATTGACGACAAGCCCCTCAAGGAAATCGTCAAGCGGCTCTACTATCCCGAAAGCCCCTACGAGTTCTCCGTTCTCCCTGCTGACATTCTCGGCCAGGTGTACGAGCAGTTCTTGGGAAAGGTCATCCGTCTGACACCGGCCCACCGCGCCGTCGTGGAGGACAAGCCGGAGGTAAAAAAGGCCGGCGGCGTTTACTACACGCCGACGTATATCGTGGACTACATCGTCAAGAATACGGTTGGGAAGCTGCTCGGAAGTCAGGGCTTAGGGTCTGGGGGTTCGGGTTCAGGGAAAGGAGAAGCAAAGCATGGCGCTGAAGAGCTATCGGGACCTCAACGTCTGGAAAAAAGCGATGGACTTAGTCGAGGCAGTGTACCGCCTGACGAGGGACTTTCCTCCGGAGGAGAAATTCGGATTGACCAGCCAGCTTCAAAGAGCGGCGGTATCAATTCCGGCGAACATCGCCGAGGGGTACGGCAGGATACACCGGGGGGATTATGTACATCATCTCTCGATTGCCAGGGGATCACTAATGGAAGTCGAGACGCACCTGGCGATAGCCGTGAGGCTGGACTTGGTGGCTCGACAGCGAGTCTTGGAGACATGGGACCTGTCCCAGCAGGTCGGCAAGATGCTCACGAAGCTCATCGCGGCTCTGAGGCACCCCCTGACCCCCAACCCCTAAACCCTAATGAAGCGGCGAAGCTGCGAATCCTCGATCCCGCCTGCGGCTCCGGATCCTTCCTCATCGGCGCTTACCAGTACCTCCTCGACTGGCACCTCGACTGGTACACGACCCACAATCCCCAGAAATGGGCCCGAAAAAGGAATCCCCCCATCTACCAGACCCTAAACCCCAAACCCCAACCCCCAACCCCTGATCCCGCACCCCTGACCCCTGACCCCCGATCCCTAACCCCATCCCCCACCTGGCGCCTCACCGTCTCCGAGCGAAAGCGCATCCTCCTCGACAACATCTACGGCGTGGACATTGACGCGCAAGCCGTTGAGGTAACCAAGCTCTCTCTCCTCCTCAAAGTCCTCGAGGGCCAGTCGCACCAGACCATTGACGCCCAGTATCGGTTCTTCCGCGAGCGAGCGCTTCCCGACCTCTCCGGCAACATCAAGTGCGGCAACTCCCTCATCGGTCCTGATTTCTACGACAACCAGCAGATGACGATTCTCGACGATGAAGAGCGTTACCGCATCAACGCCTTCGACTGGAACGCCGAATTCCCCGAAATCATGAAATCAGGCGGCTTCGACGCCGTCATCGGCAACCCACCGTATGTATTCACACGGGAGCGTATGTCCCCGGCTGAACGCCATTATTATGGCAGCACGTATCCGACGTCTTGGGAGAAGCACAACACTTACATGCTCTTCATGGAAAGAATGCTCGCGCTGATCAGGCCCGTCGGGACCGGCTCGTTCATTGTACCCAACTCCTGGCTGACTATAGAAAGCGCAAAGCTGCTAAGACACAAACTCATCCCCCACATTCGAGTGCTGAGCGACCTGAACTACAGGGCATTCACTTCTGTCTCAATGGAACCATGCATATTCGTGGTCGCTGGATCAGACCTGGCAGGACCGGTTTCTGTCATTCGCGCCCGCGACAAGGAGACATTCCTTTCATCGAAGCCCACGAACGCGGATCGAAGGCGGTGGGTGGGAGGTCTCCACCGCATATTCTTTTCCCAATCGCCAGGGGCCGAAAAACTGATTGACAGAGTCGTTCACGCTTCGTCCAACGTCGGAGTATCATTTGACGTTCGCAGCGGACTTCAGGCTTACGAAAGGAGTAGAGGCAGTCCACCGCAGACGGAGGAAGATGTAAGACGTCACGTTTTCGACCGAGCGCAACGGGAGGATAAGAATAGCTACAAGTATCTGCAGGGAAGGGACGTGGCACGTTTCAGGATAGGGTGGTCGGGGCAGTGGCTTCAGTACGGACCTTGGCTGTCCCAGCCGCGCAAGTTGTCCATTTTCACGCGACCGCGCGTGTTAGTCAGAGAGATCACGGCCAAACTGCCCCGCTGCATCTCCGCCTGTTACACGGACCATGCGTACCTCAACAACAAGAGCGTCCTGAACGTCTTACACCGCAACGACAGCGTCCCAGGTTTGCTATGCCTGGCAGGTGCCCTCAACAGCCGCCTCATTTCCCTGTTCTACAGCCAGAGAGCCGTCAAGAGCACGCGGAACATCTTCCCCAAGATAGTCATCCGAAACCTTCGCGAGTTCCCATATCCCCAGGCACCAGAGTCGGGGCGCGTCGGCCGCGTAGCGTCCCTCGTGGGCCGCATCATGCAACTTCAAATCCAAATGGCGGCGGCCAAGACGGCGCACGACAAGACCGTCCTCCAGCGCCAGATTGACAAAACCGACAAGCAGATTGATCAACTCGTTTACGAACTCTACGGCCTCACCGACGACGAAATCAAAATCGTCGAGCAGGCAACGACGTGAACTGGGAATTTAGCCCTGTCAACGGTCCGGTGATTGAGCGCGCGCCAGGCGGGCAGAAACCAGGGCAGCGGCGGGAGACGGAGAGGCTTACGTGAAGAAAAGGGACCCTGTGATATTATGGAAGATCCGATGCTTCAATAAGGAGACCCGAAAGTTCTTCGACCGGCTGCTCCTGCTGGATACGTCGAAGGTCACCGACCAGGAGAAGAAGACAATCGTCGATATCGCGCAACGGCGCCCACACGACAGGCGGGTGCTGGCTTACCGCTCACGGTTCGTGGACGTGGAACGGGCCGAGGCCTACCGGCTGGCGCGCTATGCGGACCTTGTCTCGGGTGTAAGCCCCCTGGATTACTTCGAAGACGAGCAGGGGAACCCAATGGGCCCCGTGGAGCTCATGCAAGCAATATCCGGTGACCTACACCCGCTAATAGCCGGCTACCCGCAGAGTGTGCTTCGGCTCGGCCCCGCGGCGATGAGGGCGAAAGACCAGTGGTCGCAGAAGACGGCAAACGTGATAGGTCGGTTCCTTCAGATCGTCGAGAGGATCAAGGGCTCCGACTGGCTCAGTAGTCCCCTCAGGCTGAAGTCCTCCGTGTATAAAGGGCGCGCGGAGCCGGTACTCGAGTTGGTACACCCCGGCCCCGAGACCACGACGAGTGTCTTGACTTGGATCCGCCAGCTGTACTCAGCCGACAAGGCACTCAGCAAAGCGTGCCAGGCCTACGTCCGGCATGCCGCTGACGAAAGGAAAAGGTGGTGGGTGCGCGAGCGCCGGGAGGCATTTAACAAGTTCCTCAACGAAAGGGGCGGGCTGCTCATGCCAGCTGGTTACAATGCGCGCGAGGTTATAGATGCTTTCATCTATGGCTTCGGTTATTTTCACCCAAGGTCGAAGGAGGGAGCGGAGCAGCGGTTGGCGGAGCTTCTGCGCGGCTACGGGCGCGAGCGTGCGGTCATGGCCTTTAGCATGTGTTGCAGAGATCTGTGCGGATACGCTTTGGATTTGGGCGCTATCATCAAACAGGACTTCGACCACTGGGTTAAGAACCAGGCCTGCGCCGGCCCTGACTGGCCGCGCATAGAAGACCTGTTGGGGCCCTACGGGGCTGGCCGGCCCTGAAGACCCAGCATGAAAGGATGCTCCTCCAGCGCCAGATTGACAAAACCGACAAGCAGATTGATCAACTCGTTTACGAACTCTACGGCCTGACCGAGGAGGAAATCAAAATCGTCGAGAAAGGTGCGTAGGCACCATTGGCGGGTCTCTGGGGCGACCCGGAGGGAGAATCATGTCTCTGATCGAAGGCATTGCTCGCATAGCAGATCTTGTGCGCTCTCTGGCAAGAGCGCGGCCCAACCGTTTCGAGAGGGAAATGTTGGCCCAAGCCGTGCAGCAGGACGGGAAACTCTATGAAATGACCGGCACGAGCTGGCCCATCTGGATCCGCATAGGCAACAAGGATTACGCGAGCCAGCAGGACCCATCTGTCGCCGCTACCTACGCCGACGCCTTCCAGAAACTCATCGTCCACGGATGCGTAAGGTACCAAAGCGGCATCCTTTATGTGCTCACCGGAACGGGCTGGAGATTGGGCCGCAAGTACGCTAACAAACGGAGGGAAGAGGAAAATGCCGGATGACGCTAACATCAAGTTCAATCCGAATCTTGAAAAGGAAATCACGAAAGACCTCGAAAAGCACGTCGGCGAGATGTACATCATCGTGAAGAGGACGAAATCCATCCTCGGGAAGACAAGCGGCTTTGAGCTCCTCGACGCCTTCAACTGCAGTCCCGATCCCAGCAAGATCAACGAGCTCGTGGATGAGGAGACGTTCGAGGGGTCCGAGGTTTTCGGCGGCGACCCTGACGTGCGAAAGATACGCTTTCGTGTGAACTTGGACAAGTGAACACGGGTAGGCACGGTCACGATAGCGTCCGCCCCTGTCATAAGTAGACGCCTGACGGACCGTCACAAAGGGCGCCACAACCGGACGGTGAAGCTGGTGGAGCGGATGCTTGAGCTGCACAAGAAGCTGGCTGCGGCTAAGACCGCCCACGCAAACGCCGTCCTCCATCGCCAGATTGACAAAACCGACAAACAGATTGACCAACTCGTCTATGAACTCTACGGCCTCACCGAAGAGGAAATCAAAATCGTCGAGGAGGCATTGCCCTGACGCCCGTCAAAGCACACTAAGGGAGGAGCCAATTATGGCCAGTGACGACAGCCCGGTTGGGCACAACCTATTGTCATATTATGGGGTCCCCCTCGCTCAATACTATGGCGACGGCGTCCTGACGCTCAAAGACGGCAAGGCGGCGAGCTGTCGATTTGAAGCCGGGCAGTTGACATCCGGAGACGTTTTGCTCCTTTGTGATTTCCTCGCACCGCCTCCTCCCCCCCTGAGCATTTCAGCAGAAAGGTTCGAGGGGACGACGTCCGATGGCTTTCGAATCCGGGCCGACAAAGGAATTGATGGGGTTAACTACCTTCCTGACACACCCAATGACCGCTCGTGGGGAGTCTGGGCGGCGTTCCGCTTGCGCGAAATGGATGTTCGGATGAACGAAGGTGACGGTGAAGCGACTGCGCAGTTTGGGCTGACGAACTTTCGCTTTACAGGTACTGAACCAGGGCAGGCGCCCAACGTTTCGGGCCAGGTGCTCCCGGTGAGTCTCAAATCTGCAAGCGGTACCGCGGAACTGTCCATCGTGCGGGTCGAGCAGTATGAGAGAATAATGAAGCGCCTGCAGACCCTGAAAGGCATCGAGGTAACATCTGAGGTGGCTGGCGATATCCCCGGAGATGGCGGTATGCAACGGCTGCGGCAAGTGGTCAATGATGTCTGCTATCTATTATCTGTCGCCCGGGGCACAAAGGTTGAGTGGATCTATTGCGACCAGTATAGTCGTAGCGGTGAACTCATAATGCGAACGCACTGCTCAAGGATCACCAAACCCTATTGTCCCCTTGCGACCATAGATCCCCGTGCCGAATGGTCAGCCGAGACGAAGGTGTTCGTCGAGCAGGCGTATCCCGTTTATCTGAAGAGGCGCGAATCGTATAAGCTGAACAGGGGCCTTATTGATGCCTATCTCGATGCCAGGTCAGAAGCCGATTATATCCAGGGCAGGGGAATCAAGCTTGCGGTGGGCCTCGAAACGCTCAGGGAGCTCTTCCTCGAGACGGGACATCCCGGCGTAGGGCGCTACATCATCCAAAAGGCACGGTTCCATAAGCTCATTGCGAGCATCCAGGATGCGCTCCACGAAGTTCTGAAGACGTCTGACGTTTGTAGGGCCCAACGAGACGCCATATGTGCCGAGGGCAAGCTCGCAGCTTTGAACCGACGGTCGTTTCGCCATATCCTAAATAAGCTGTGCAAACACATCGGCATCAAACCCAGCCCAAGAGACCTCAGCTTGTTCATTCAAGCCCGAAACAGCTTAGTCCATACGGGTCGCTTCTATTCCACGACGGCCACGCCCGACCAGCGAGCGGAGGACCCCCCAGTGCCCAGCCCCGCAGACGAATTCTTCTTCCTTGTCAACTTTCTTGATAGGATTTTTCTTCCGCTTCTGGGATATGACGGTCCATACGTGGATTGGAGCGGGCCCAAGCGCCCGACCCGGAAGAAATGCGTTTCATGCTAACCCAATCACTGGTAACGCCGCCGTCTCGGCGGCAGTCTCGGGAGCGTCTGGCTCCCGCTGTGGGCAGGATGCCCACAGGACTGCCGGCAAGATGCCAGCGGTACGGAGCTGCACCGGCAAGGGTCCGGAGAACGTGGATTGTACGGCGCGGTGAGGATTTCCCGAGGCTGACGAGTTGTTACCTCCTATGACACTCAGGAGAGACCCATGAAAACCCTAATCCGCGTTCTTGATGTCGTCGCGTTGACCGAGGACCTGCCCGACCGCGACTTGCGCCGGGGGCAGGTCGGTACTGTGGTTGAAGCGCTCGCTCCCGGCGTTTTTGAAGTCGAGTTCAGTGACAACGAGGGGCGTACTTACGCGTCCCTGGCGCTTCGCGCCGAGCAGTTGCTGGTTTTGATCCCCAGGCGAGTATATAAGGAAATGCACCAGCGAGCCGTTGGTGGAACGGACCGGTCGCGTTGTGGAGTGAAGCGTATCCACTGTGGAATGAACCAGCTCCACTGCTCAGTGAACGGCTTCGGTGTGGAATGAACCGGCTCCGATGCTCAGTGAACGGCATCCAGAGTGGAATGAACGGTTCACTGCAAGGAATGAACGCCTCGCTGGACGGAATGAAGGCTTCACTGGACGGAATGAAGGCTTCACTGCACGGAATGAAAGCTTCACTGGAAGGAGTCAAAGCTTCACTGGACGGAATGAAAGCTTCACTGGACGGAATGAAGGCTTCACTGGACGGAATGAAAGCTTCACTGGAAGGAGTCAAAGCTTCACTGGACGGAATGAAAGCTTCACTGGACGGAATGAAAGACCTACTGGTTGGTGTCAAAAGGCACCTAACTGACCAAGAATCAGTATGTTAGCAGAGGCTCAGGTGGTTATCATAGAACCGCCGACGGAAACGCCGTCCCCCAGCGCCAGATTGACAAAACCGACGACCAGATTGATCAACTCGTTTACGAACTCTACGGCCTGACAGACGAGGAAATCAAGATCGTCGAGGAGGAAACTGCGAAGTGAAGACGGCGAAACTGCACGTGGCATGGGCATCTTGCCCATGGTCCCTCAAGGGCGGGACGCCCGTGCCACAATAGGCGACGACGGAGTCCTTCTCATCTTCCTCTCTGCGACTCTGCCCCGCGTCTCGCGGGGTTACCCTTCTTTTCGCTTTTTCCCTCCTCCGCCTTGGTGGTGTATCCGCCCGAGAGTGTCGCCATGAAAGCGGGGTGGTCCCCAGCGGCGGTGTGTGGTAAAACCGCCCTGACGCCAAAACCAGGACGGGTGACCAAACCAAGACGTCGTAACCGGGGTCGCCTTACGAGCGAAAGCGAATGGGCCGAAGGTTAACCGCGCACTCTGCCACGCGTTTGTTCCCGGGCTACAAGCCGTTTACCATGGAGGGAAATGGTGGTTCTTCACCGCGCAGCGGGCGGACAAGCCGAAAGCCCAAGAAGTCCGCCGGTACGAACCACCAGTGACTCTTGGGCTCCTGCGGGTCCATCGTAAGCCACCAATTGGATGAGCGGTCTCGCCTGGCCGAGCGAACCTGGCCGGCGTCGCTCTTCCATGAACCGCCGCGAATAAGGTGGTTTTTGCCTGTTTCCGGCCCCTGGGGGTCCTTTGGCCACTCCCCGGAAGGCACGGAGCCGTAAGACTTGGAGCCGTACCAATCGAGGCACCATTCGGCGACGTTGCCGTGCATGTCGTAGATGCCCCACGCATTCGGTTTCTTTGTGCCAACGTTGTGGGTGCTGTTCTCGGCGTTGTCCGTGTACCACGCGTACTCCCCCAGCTTCGACGGGTCATCCCCAAAACAGAACATACCGTTTGACCCCGCGCGGCAGGCGTACTCCCACTCGGCCGCCGTCGGCAAGCGGTACATCTTTCCGGTTCTTCTCGAGAGCCATCTCGCGTAAACCATCGCGCCGTACCAGCTCACGCCAACGACGGCTTTTTTGTCTCTGCCGAACCCGCGGTACGGGTCTCCCCAGGGATCCGTCGGGCAGGTTTCGCCGTCAACGTACTTCTCCATCCACGGAGAGGCTTTCGGTCGGTACGGATACCCGAAGGCTTCGTACTCCTCCCATGTCAGCTCAGTCTTACTGATCCAGAACGGCCCCACCGTCACCTTGTGCTGAGGACTCTCGTCTTTCTTCCGACCCTTTTCCGAGTCCGGGCTCCCCATCACGAAAGTGCCCCCCGCAACCGCAATCATCTCGAAAGTCACAACCGTTCCATCCCGTCCCTCGACGGTTTCGGTATAATTCACGAAATCGGCGGGCAGAGCCTCTGCGGGGGTTTCCGCTGGGATGGCGACCGTTGGGGCCGGCTCCGTGACGGTTTGTGTGGGCTTGACGAGCTTTTCGGGGGCAGCCTCTGCCGGCTCTTCCGCTTTCAAGCTCGGCCCCTTTTCATCGCCGGTCTTGCCGCACCCGCACATCAATGACAGCGCTATCATCATCATCACCGCCACCGTGCACACTTCTATCCTAAAGCCTCCTCGCATCGCCCTGCGCCTTTGCAAGTCTTTCTTCTTTCTCCCTGCGTCATCCCGCTTCGCTAAGATTGTTGCACCGCTCTGCGCGATTCGAAACGTGCGTCTCATGCGTCCCATCCTCCTTTTCTGCCTGTCAACAAACCAAACGGCCGGCCTCCACTAATGGGAGATTCCGAACGCCTTCAACCGGCAAGCCAGCCCACAGAACAATGGCGGCGGACTTTCGCATCGCCTTGCCGCCTTTCCATCACGATATGAAACGCAGTATCTTACACGTCTTCTTCCTCTTTTGCAAGCAGGAATTGCATCCGGCCGTATGGCTACGGGTGGCTCGGGGTGAAACCGCAGAGTGTGCAGAGCACGCAGAGAGGCCATTGTACCGCTGGCATCTTGTCCCGCGTTCCGCGGGAGGGCATCCTGCCCCCGCCGAGGGCGAAACACCCTCGGGACTGCCGCCCCGCCATGGCGGGGCAGCGTTACATAGATGGCAACACTGAACTCCCGTTGGAATCATGGGCAAGATGCCCATGCCACGGCAGGCGAGGGCAGGGTCCTTCTCATTCTTCTCTCTGCGACTCTGCGACTCTGCGCCTTTGCGTTAATCTGCTGTTCGCTTCTTGCCTCCTCCGCCTCGGCCGGCTATCCGCCCAAGACTCAGGCCATACACAGAGACGGAAAACTCGCTTGACAAAAACGGATTCTGTGCTATTATAGTAATGAGATAGGAGTTTTCAGCCAAGCCACTGCGTGAGCGTTTCGAGGTTCTTTTCGCATTTGGGGGCGAAAAGGGTTCGACTCAGGTAAGGAAGCTAAAGTTGCATACGGAGGTTGCCAGGTGGCCTCCTAAAAAACCTGGCGCTTAAAACAAACGCAAACGAAACGTTTGCCCTGGCCGCTTAATAGCGGCCACGTCATCTGGGTTCTCTCCTGCGGGGCCCGGAATGGCGCCGTTTAGCGGGATAGGAGTCGGTTCTTGCTTCGGGGGCCGAGTCCGAAGTTTTCCGAAGATAGCTTATGGGGAATCCTCCCGGATGGAGTCCCCGGCGGCGAACCCTTAAAAATCCGGGTAAGTATGTAGACGCTTTAGTGGACCTGCCCGAGGACGCGGGTTCGATTCCCGCCGCCTCCACCATTCCTTCTCCTTGCTTATTCTTTTGTTGACAAGGAGTTACGTCACGCGCATGATCGCCATGAGATGCTCACGGGAGCATTTTGGGAGTAAAAGGAGCGTCTTATCGCTTTCGTTTTTTCCAGGAAAAACAAGCGGGGCAAGACCTGGTACGTCGGTTACTACGTTGACGGTAAGTTTGTAAGGAAGAGGATCGGCCGATCCAAGGTTTTGGCGGAGAAGGCGAGAGGAGACATCGAAGCGAAACTCGAAAGACGCGAGGCGGGACTGTTAAAGAAGGATTTGTGAAGGGCGGTAGGAAACTGTGGCGGGTGACGGAGTCTTCCCCCGTCTCGTGGCGTCAATCACAGCGATGCGCTGCGCAAACCTCGCGCACGACGCGATAAGCCCATCTATCTGCCCGGTCATCATCAACACGTCGCAACGACCCAGCGTGGCAACGATCTCCTGCCGCACCTTCCCTCCCTTCCTGTAGTTGTGAGCTACCT
>Ga0315543_1001547_pt1 | contig 24620 bp, 13 predicted proteins | sample SalMarSW160210MG_2_FD_203098 | JGI IMG/M metagenome (GOLD analysis project Ga0315543, IMG submission 203098) | Salt marsh sediment microbial communities from the Plum Island Ecosystem LTER, Massachusetts, United States - Salt Marsh Sediment SW1601-210 ... | reverse complement strand
TTCAAAATGGTGAAATCATGGTGGTTGTATCGTTTGAAATCGCATGTGGCAGATAGTCTGAAGGAAGAGGCAGCAAAGTTTAATGAATCACGGGAACTCGTTGCACAAAGAGATCAGGAAATTGAAACCTTAAAAACAACACTGCAGGAAACCAATGAAAAATTAAGTTCTGCAATTCAGGAAAAAAATGACCTTGTATTTCTTGGAACTCATCTGAATAAAACCACATACAATACGATTGTATGGTTTCTGATTTCAGGTCTGGCTTTTTTGTCAGGAATTTTATTTGTAATGTTCAAAAGAAGTAACAGGATCACGGTTGAAACCAGGAATTCGCTCAGCGAATTGAAAGAAGAATATGAAGATTACCGAAAACGTACGCTGGAAAGAGAACAAAAGACAGTCAGAAAATTGTACGATGAGATCCTTAAGTACAAAAACAAAGTAACCAAAGTCTGATTTTAATTCATTGTGTAAATCAAATGAAACCAATCATTTGGAAATAGAAAACAGTATATACTAACGACCAGCAAAGAAGACCGAAAATTAACCAGAAGTAATTGATTAATTTCTTCCCGTAATATTTTGTTACAAGAAATGTTCCCACAGGGATCGACAAAAGAACGGGAGTTAATACAACGATCCCCGGCATCCCGTATTTTTGTTTGATCCTGAACAGTCTTCTGTTTTTAACAGAGAACTTTTTCCCGGTCGTTCTTTGTATCTTATATTTTTCAGGCAGGTGCTTTTCCCACAAATCAATGAGGAACCTGGAAAGAAAAGAGAATACAAACACTCCTAAAATTCCCCAATGTTAGTATACAATATGGTTTCGGTAAATGACATTCGCATGAAACAAACAGCAACAGGAAAGGTTAAAGCAAACTTCCAGGTATACGATATCACAATGGTCAGTTCTTTCATTATGAATTAAAAATACAAAGAAGGAATAAATTAATTGTGCTAATTTGCAATAAACAATAATTGCTTCGATAGGGAAATAAGTAGTAAGGATTGAGTTTTTCCTGTCTTTTCTTTAGAAAAATCCATGAATTATTATAATTTAGTATATTTAAAACGTTTTTTGAAATTAGAACATATTGTTGTTTCAGATGTTAGCTATGTGAATCTTTTAAATTTATAATTATTAATTAATACATTGTTTAACTAAATCTACTTACTATGAAAAAATTCTTTTTGTTTATTATGCTTTTTGCTGGTTTATCCATGTTTTTAAAAGCACAGACGGATGTGAATCTGGGTGATTTTGAAGATGGATCTCTCGGACCTTATTATTCATGGAACGGAGCGCCTCTGTCCATTGAATACAATCCAACCGGTAATGCCGATGCAGTGAACCCGTCTGATTCTGTTGCACTGTTTGATCAGAGCGGCGGTGCCTGGGATGGCTTTGCAAGGTGGAATGATACTCCCATTCTACAACATAACAGTGAAGCCATTGAATTGGATGCTTACTTCAATACAGCAGGTACTTTACAACTTTATATGGATAATACTGTAGCTTCCGGAGCTGCCACTTATACACAAGGAGCAAGTGTACCTGAGAAAACATGGACTCATGTTGTTTATGATATTACAGATCTTCCTGCTCTTGATTACAAACAGATAGCTTACCAGGGAAGTGTTGCTGACAGCATATTCCTTGATAACATTGTAATGGTAATGGGAGAGGATTTGTCCGTAGATACATTTTATGTAGAGAATGAAGTTGCCGTTGAGCATATTCGAGATGCATCCGACTATAGTGTTGCGCTGAATATGACCTGGGATGCAGACTCGATTTACCTCTTCTTCGATGTTACGGATGACACTATTTTCAATAATGGAGTAAATAGTTATCAAGTAGACAATATTGAGATCTATGTTGACATGAACAATTCAAAAGGTTCGGGATTTGATTCTGACGACTTTCAATTCAGGATCATGAACGATTCAACATGGGAAAATACTGCTTCGTCTCAAAATCTTCAGGTTGGCGGTGTAAGAATGATTTATACTGTTGTCTTAGATGGTCCTGATACGGTTGGTTATACCTACGATTTAGCTGTTCCGTTTGACTCAATTGGTGATGGTGTTACTCCTTATGTTGGTGCGAAATTCGGTTTTGATGTTCTTGCCAGCGATAATGACGGAACTCCATTTTTCAGAGATCAACTTTCATGGAACTCACCTTCCGGTGATCTATGGAATACACCATATTACTGGGGCACTCTGGAATTTGCTGCAGACGGCAAATTTATGATTATTCCTGATACCGAAGCACCTAGCGCACCACCTAACCTAGTTGTTGTTGGAATTGATGTTGAAGCCGGTGAAATCGAAATTGACTGGGATCCTTCTGAAGACAATACTGGCATAGCCGGATACATTGTATCAATCAATGATGCTCCGGTAGATACAGTAACAGGATCAAGATATACAGCAGAAGGCCTGAGTTCCGGATCATATACCTTCGCTGTTGTTGCAGTTGACATATATGGAAACGAATCAGATCCTTCTACTGTTGATGCATCGATTACCGGAACTATTGAAATTATCGGCAATGGCAGAGAAATTTCTGTTTATCCAAATCCTGCTTTCGATGTTCTGATGATCAAAACAACAGAATCTATAGAAAAAATAGAAATTCTTGATATTTCAGGAAAAACAGTGTTAACAAAAGCTCGTACCAAAGAATTGAACGTATCTGATTTGAATCGGGGCGTTTATTTCATCAAAGTACAAACTGAAAGTGGCACTTACACTTCAAGATTCCTGAAAAACTAACAAACATTGAAACAATAATAAAAGGCCTTCTTCAACGGAAGGCCTTTTTTTATAATATGAAAAAAGCGAAGTGAAAATCACTTCGCTTGAACCAAAGAACCTGCATAATGGCAAAATGCCATTAAGACTTATAGACAAATTTCATACTCAGATTGAATATTAGTCCTTCCAGCTTCTGATCAGCCTTTATCTTGCTGTTATTAAGCAAAACGCTTACATACTGAATAAGAGCTTTATTCTCTCCTTCCACAACAATATCATCCAATTTCCGGTTTTCATTTACCCTGAAAGTTATATCCAGTTTGCAACATTCTCCGCTATACAATATATCATCAAAGGGAACATTATCGAAAAGGGATTCGATCTCTTTATGCAAAAGATTTTTTTCCGAAACAAATTCTCTTGCGTCTCCGGCTTTTGCAACTGCAAGGCCAAACATCAGAATCAGAACCGATACAAGTAATTTGTGAGTTTTCATAATTTTTGTTTTTTGGTTTTGTTTTATGAAGCTAAAGTACAGAAGAGAATGAAATTGAATGTCATAGCAAGGTAAAGCGGTGTAAAAAGATGTCATACAATGTCATGAAAACAGAGATTCTGAAAAGCATACTATGTACCTTGGTATTTCACTGAATATGATAGTATGTTTTCCTATAACGGAATAATTTACTGATCCCTTTAAATATTTATTGTAAAAGGATCAACTATTGATTATTCTGATTTATTTTTTTATATTTCAAGTATCTAAACTCAACCCGATTTTGCACATTTACAATCGATTTTTATTTATTAACTTAAATTACAGAATGATGATAAGAAAAAACGCATTGTCTACTCTTACGCTGATACTTTTGTCTTATACATTATTGCAGGGACAAAATGAGCCTGTAATACTTGAAGCCGAATCAGGATCCCTTGGAGCAGATTTTATTACAGGGACTGAAGATGATGTTGATTATATTACCTGTCAAACGGATCTGGCGCAAAATAATCCCGGAAATGATGACAGGGTGATAACCTTTGATGTTACTTTTCCAAACTCAGGTACTTATTCACTGTTCGGAAGACTTAAAGTTGGAACTGCAAATTATAATGATGACAGCTATTTTTATGCTAATGGATTTGGAGTAAAGAATGCTGCCTCAGATGCTGACTGGATATTGGCTAACGGGCTTGCTGCTGCTGGTTTTACTGAACCGACTGATGTAGTTAGCGGAACAGGCGGAGCGCCGAATAATGTCTGGAAATGGGTAAATTTTGCTGATTTTGATGGCGGTGAATCACCAATTACTTTTACTGTTGAAGCCGGTAGTCTTAATCAAACTTTCCAGATCGGAGGACGTGAAGACGGTTTATTAATTGATAAACTGGCTTTCGCCCGGTCTGATTACTATTACACGGTATCAAACCTTGATAACGGAGAACCGGGATCGCCTGAACCCCCTGCTTCTTTTGTACCGGAAGGCCCGCCTATTGCTGACGGACAGGAAAAATTTATCGGCTGTGTATACAGCACAACTCAATTGCAGTATTTTGAAATGTACTGGAACCAGGTTACACCTGAAAACGCCGGAAAATGGGCAAGTGTCGAAAGTACCAGGGACCAAATGAACTGGGGTGAGCTTGATAACGCATACAACCTGGCAAAAGACAATGATTTCTTATACCGGCATCATGTATTGGTTTGGGGCAATCAACAACCAACCTGGATGGCTGCACTCGATTCTGCAGAACAATACAATGAGATATCGGAATGGTTTTCAGAATTGGCCAACAGATACGATAGCATTGATCAGGTTGAAGTTGTGAATGAACCTCTTCATGACCCGCCGGATGATCCCGAAGATGGTGGGTATATAGGAGCCCTGGGAGGTGAAGGTGTTACAGGCTGGGATTGGGTTATCAATGCATTTCGTCTGGCAAGAACACATTTTCCCGAGACAGATCTGATGATAAATGAATACAGCATTGTAAATGACTTTTCTTCTCTGGAAACCTATCTGGAGATCATTGAACTTCTCCAGGCTGAAGATACACTCATTGATGCTATTGGTATTCAATGTCATGCTTTTTCAACAGGAACATCATCCGATAATATTGTCCGAACGCTTGATTCTCTTGAAGCAACCGGGTTGCCGGTATACATTACAGAACTTGATATAGATGGATTGACCGATGAAAGACAAATACGTGAATACCAGAGGCTGTTCCCGATCTTTTGGGAACACACCGGCGTTAAAGGCATTACACTTTGGGGATACCGGCCGGGAATGTGGAGAACCTCTTATGGTGCTAACCTTGTAAATAATGATAATACGGAAAGACCTGCTCTTCTCTGGCTGAGGGCTTATATACAGGGAAATTTTGCGGAGGTAGAATCCGTTACGGTATCGACAGACGAAGGAACAACGGAAATAAATACGGATAATGGGACACTTCAAATGTTAGCAGAAATATTTCCCGATACAGCCACAGTAAAAGATGTTGTATGGTCCGTCAATAATACAAACATCGCAAAAATCGATATGGACGGTTTGCTGACGGCAGTGGATAACGGTACCGTAACAGTTACTGCAAAAGCAATTGATGGGAGCGATGAGGAAGGAACGCTGGATATTGATATCAGCAACCAGGTATTGGGTATCATTCGGAATACCAATTCGGAAATACAAGTCATTATTTATCCGAATCCTGCTGAAAACGGATGTTTTACAATTCAGAATACAGATCATATAAAACAAATCAACATTCTTGATGTCAGCGGTCATCAGATTGACGTATATAAGTTGAACAATCAGTCTTCAATTGATATACACCTTGATATCGTACCGGGTATTTATTTCATTCGTCTGGATAATGGTAAAAATGTATTGTATGAAAAAATAGTAATTCATTAGCCATTATGATCTTAAATAATAAGAAGTTGCCTGAAAAGTATTAAAGTTTACCTGTTAAGTTTACGAGGTTAACGTAAATTATACAAATACCGGAAAATCAATTGTAACTTTTTGGACAGCTTCTTATTGTCGTTTTTTCCCGCTATGCATTTTTACAATGTATCTTTTCATCCATCCTGTCAGAATATTTGATCGCGATGGAAGTTGCATTTTATGAAATTGAGATTCCTTCGCCGGATGATTTGAGATTCTTCAAAAGAATAAGGTTTCAAAGAGGAAACAATAAAAATGAATGGCACATGCCTTATGATTCCTTATGTCCTGGTACATTTACATCAACGCACTGAAAAGAAAGTCCGGAATAATAATTTGGATTCTTTGTGGCTTTTTAATAAAACAACTCATGTTATTTGTTAAAAAAGTATTGCCAAATCCAAATTTTCATTAATTTTATGCTAGATATAGTCAAAAATACTATATTAACAGTTTCGAAAAAAAATATTCCTAAAAGGATCATTCAGGTTCTTTGACGTTTCATTATACGAATTATTGATTATTAAAGGATAATTGATAGATATTCAAGTCTGACAACGGAATCTATTATATCGATACTCAATAGAATCAAAGTTTAACTAACCCATTTACTAAATTAACCACTTATTATGAAGATTCAGACAGATTTCAGTATGTTGGGCAAGCTGGCTTTCAGGCTAATGCTTGTCATGATTATGGCTGGCTCCCTGGTCTATCAGGGACTGGCCAGCGAAAATCTACAGGACCCTGTTACGATTACAGGAACTGTAACGGATGCTAATACAGGTGAACCATTGCCTGGCGTTACAGTAGCAATAAAAGGCACTTCGACCGGTACAATCACCGATGTTGATGGTCTTTATTCTATCTCGGCGTTTCCCTCTTCAGTCATTCAATTCAGTTATGTCGGTTATCTGACCGAAGAAATTACTGTACACGAGAGTACTACTATTGATGTCAGTCTTGTTGTGGATATTATTGGTCTCGATGAAGTGATCGTAACCGGTTATGGTGTTCAGAAAAAGAGCGATATTACCGGTTCAATTGCTTCAGTCAGCGGAGAACAACTTGCGGAAACCCATATCGTGGGAGTTGATCAGGCTTTGCAGGGCCTGGCTGCCGGGGTGAATGTTATCCCGGTATCAGGAAGACCCGGTGATGAAGCCGTCATCCAGATCAGAGGAATTAGTTCCATAAATGGTGTTGAACCCCTGATCATAATCGATGGAGTGCCGGGTAGCCTGACAAATATCTCTCCCGGCGATATTGAAAGTATTGAAGTGTTGAAGGACGCTTCTTCTGCTGCTATTTATGGTGATTCCGGGGGTAACGGTGTTATTATCATCACTACCAAAAAAGGGAAATCAGGCAAAATGACAACAAATTTCAACATGTACCAGGGTTTTGAAAAACCGGTATCCAAACTGGATTTGATGAATTCACAGCAATGGTTGCAAATGGCCGAGGAACAGAATGCCGGTAATACAGCAATCACATCGCGACCTGATACATTTCCGAATTACGACTGGCAGGAAATCCTTTTTGATCCGGCTTTTATGCAAAACTATGATATATCATTTTCAGGTGGGAATGATGTATCTACCTATTATTTAAGTGCGACCTATACTGATCAGTCAGGTATTGTTAAATCAAGCGACTTTAACAGGTTTACCCTTCGCTTGAATTCTGAACATAAACTGACCAAACGTATAACCTTTGATGAAAAATTGACTTATATCAACAGACGATATAATGGTTTTCCCGACTATGCATGGAATAACTATTACGAAGGTCCTATACGATTGGGGCTTATAATGCCTCCTTACGTGCCTGGTTATAACGATACTACATGGGCCAATACACCTTACAGCCGGAACAATCCGCTTGCCAGGCTTGATATGATTGACAGGATTGAAAAACATAATAATTTTCTTGGCAATGTCGGCCTTAAGATCGATCTCGTGAAAGGATTATCTTTTACAAGTCGTTTTGCCGGAGAGCTGGGCTTCTGGGATACAAAGGAGTATCAGAATTCTTATTATAACACCGTATACGATTTTCGCTACGATAATGAAGTGAAATCTATCGCCAGTATTTACCGTGATTTAAGTTATACTGCTTTGCAACTTCTGGAATATAATTTTTCTCTGGCTGATGCACATAATATTTCTTTGATGTTGGGAATGGAAGCAATTCGTGAATGGGGATATGATTACAATGGTGAAAGGTATATGACTCCAGATTTACCGGATTATCTGCAATATTTTTCCCAGTCTGTTGATGATACCTCTATAAACCAGATTATCGATGGTGAAGCATACGAAAGCAGACGATTGGCCTATATTGGCAGACTGAATTATGATTACAAAGGAAAGTATCTTCTTACGGTCAATGTCAGGAGAAGCGGAAGTAGTGCTTTTGGTCCCAAAAAACGTTTTGGTTGGTTTCCTGCTTTTTCCCTGGGATGGAAATTTTCCGAAGAACAATTCATGAAGAATCAGAATCTGATCAGTTTCGGGAAAGTAAGGTTTGGTTACGGGCAAACAGGTACATATGCAAGGACGGGATATCCCTACCTGAGTATTGTCAGGTCACCAAGTACATTTGCCTATCCGTTCGATGATGCGGTTTCCTCACCGGGAGCTGCCCCGGTACAGATTGCCAATCCTGAAATCCACTGGGAGACAATTCACATGACCAATGTGGGATTGGACCTGGCCTTATTTCAGAACCGGCTCAGTTTAACTGTAGAATACTATGACAAAGTAAACGAAGATATGCTGATGCTTCAGGAAATACCTTACCATCTGGGTACTTACTCACTTGGAAGTACGTATGATGTGGATAACACGTCTCCCGAAGTGAACATTGGCAGCATCCGGAATTCGGGATTGGAATTTACTGTGGGCTATAAAAACAATATAGGCGATCTGAAATATGGCATTGACCTGAATCTGGCTACATTACGCAACGAGGTTCTTGATCTGGCGTCAGACTCTTTGGACAGAGGACAGGTTGAAAACATCAATCCTATTACAATGACGTGTATAGGAGGTTCTGTATCGGAATTCTATGGTTACCAGACCGATGGTATTTTCACCCGCGAGGACTGTGCTGTAGATGCAAACGGAGATTATATACTCGATGCCGGTGGTCGTTATTCGGTTGTTAACCAGCCTCAGTATATTGACGAAGAGGGTGACTTAGTTTATGCCCAGCCTACAGCTCAGCCAGGTGATGTGCGTTGGGTTGATGTGAATGGTGACGGAAGGGTTCTTACACCCGAAGACAAGGTTTCCCTGGGAAGTCCTTTACCAAAAGTAATCTATGGTTTTAGCTTCGACCTTGAATACAAGGGATTTGACCTGACTGCACAGTTTACGGGAACAATAGGGAATAAAATTTTCAACGGAACCGGACAGTACCTCTATTACTGCAGGGATCTGACAAACCGTGCCGCAGATTTTGCGAATCGATATGTTGATGAAGATATTTATAAAGAAGATCCGTATACCAGTGAGCTTGTTTTGGTCACGTCTGCAAACCGCAATACGGACCTTCCCAGGAATAATACGGAGAATTATACGTATGCCAGTGATTTTTATGTCGAAAACGGTTCTTACCTGCGCTTACGTAACCTGATACTTGGATATACATTGCCCTCATCACTCACACGACTTATTAACGTTGAACGACTTCGGGTTTTTGTAGGTGCCAGAAATCTTTTTACTTTGACAAAATATTCCGGCATGAATCCGGAAATCGGTTCGGAAGTCGACGAAGCTGCAAACGATCCCGGAATTCTGGATATGGGAATTGACGTAAGCATTTACCCTGTCACAAAAATGTATTATTGGGGTGTTAATCTCACATTTTAACCTTGATTGAATGATTAAAATTTTTAGAAAATGAAAAATACAATTCAGATGATATACAGAATTTGTCTTATCGCTCTGATAGGGTTTTATACCTATTCCTGCAGCGATGATTATCTCGATTTTAAGCCAGTAGCTGCCGAAAACAGTGCCTCTTTTTACATTAATATGAACCAGGCCGAACAGGCTGTTGCAGCTGCATACTCAACACTCAGCACGCGAACTTCATGGGATCGCGATATTCTTTTGTACCTGGGTGAAGTTCCTTCGAATGATGCTGAAGCCGGTGGAGACTATGAAAATGAAGTTCCCGGGGCTGAGGAGTATAACCGTTTTACGTTCAGCCCGACCAGCGCACTTATTGAAAATACTTATGGTGTATTATTTCGTGGGGTTCACTTCAGTAATATAGCTATGGAAAATATTCCCAATGTTCTTGAAACAGATCCCAATGCCGATGCCGGTATTATTAATATCCGTATTGGCGAACTAAAATTCCTCAGGGCATTGAATTACATGTACCTGACTCATATTTTTGGCCAGGTGCCGCTTGTTGATCATGTTTTGGGACCCAGCGAATACTATAGGGATAAAGCCACCCTTCGTGATCTTTTTGATCTGATAGAACAGGATCTTACGGAAGCTATGCTTATATTACCGGAGAAAAGCTCACTCTCGGCCAGCAACATCGGCAGAGCAACAAAAGGAGCGGCCAAGGCTTTATTGGCTCGAATGTGTCTGTTTGAATCATCCTATGCGCATTACTATCCGGGTGATTCGAGGTTTGTAGGATTGAATGAACGCTGGCAGGATGTGTTGGATATATGTGAGGATATTATCAGCTCAGGTCAATACAGTCTTGTCGGCATAGACGGTACAACCTATAACACCTGGTTGGGACCTGAGACCGATGGTTACCGTTACCTCTTCACAGTTGAAGGTGAGAATTGCGAAGAATCAATTTTTGAGATTCAATATATTAATGATGGAGTTGATTACACCGAGACCAGGGCAGGATCTCTTGTGATGTGGACTGCAGCTCGTTATTGTTACAACACAAGCGGAAGCGAGATCGGGGCAGGGTACTGGGGACTTGGCTGGCCTACTCAGGACCATGCAAGCGAATATGAGGCAGGAGATATCCGCTTTAAAACCAATGTTGCAGCTCCAGGAGATTCTATCGAAATTGGTATAGGAGGTGTAGCTATACGTTGTCCAATTAGTTTTGAGCATACAGCAACCGGTCATTATATTAAAAAATATGAACTCTCTGCTGAACAATTTACTCTTGCCGCAGGACATGGATGGCATAAATCACCCTTTAATATAAAATTGCTTCGCTATGGCGATGTAATGCTTATGGCTGCTGAAGCTGCCATCATGCTGAGCGATAATGCCAAAGCAACTACCTATATCAAATTGGTTCGTGATCGTGCCAGGAATTGCGGAGACGGTATTGTTCCGGCTGATCTGACCGGTACAATTACTATGGATCAGTTGATCAGGGAACGCAGAATAGAATTAGCCTTTGAAGGACGACGGTACTTCGATATGGTGCGCTGGAATATTGCTGTGGAGAGTCTGAACAATACACAAACCCCGGGAGGATTCCCCATTACTTATTCATCGCCCAAAAACGATTTTATGCCGTTGCCGCAGCGTGAAATTATAAACAGTAACGGCAGCCTGACACAACATGAAGGATGGTAATATTCTTTCATATTAATGATAATTGAAGAGCAGGAGTGTAAATTCACTCCTGCTTTTTTTATGTCCAAAAAAATGACTTTTTATGCTAAGGCTAAAGAGTACTAAATTATCGATAGGTTAAAAATAATTTTTTAAAACAAGCAACATCTATTGTACTGCAAAATTCAATTATTACTTATTCTACGTTAATTATGCACATGGGTGATCGTCTCCAATATCTTTCAGCATTAACCCGAACAATGCCATTATTGATGCAATCTACTTTTTGCACAGAAATATTATGCTCCAAGTTATTCATGAATAATGGATTATTATACAATTATATTCTAGTTATCTTGAAAGAATCAATTATAACAAAAGTAGATTGGACCAATTTTATAATAGAAACAGAGAATATTTTTATAGCATCTTATGGTAATTATTACTAACTTATTATAATAAACCAAAATAGTTAAGATCATGAAAAAATCTCTTTTTTTCTTTACACTTATTTTTGTAATGTATTTTTTACAAGCCGAGATTTCTCCTTCCTGGAGAAAAAGCTTTGGTAGTCCGGTAAACTGGCAGAAAATCACGAATATCGGATACCTTATCGTAAGCACGAATAACGCATTATATGGTATCAATCCGGAAACAGGTGATGTTTTGTGGGAAAATAAAACACTTGCAGCCATACCTGAGGAAGCCTATGAACAGGTAACAGGTACTCAGTTTTTTTCCTTGACAACTGGTGGTGAAATATCAGATATAATAATCATAAATCCCTCTGACGGCAAGATATTATTTGATTCTGAGAAAGAAGGTATAAGTGCAGTGCTAAGTAAACATCCGTTAGGACAGTCAGGCAGATTACTAATAATCGGAACCAAAAAAGGAGAATTGTCTGCAACATTGCTGATGTATGATGTGAATACAGGTGAACAGTTGTGGGTAAATGAAAAGTTATTTGTTGAGCAAAAAAGTACGGAGGGGAAAAGTGGATTTGGAGCATTTATGACCAATCTTGAATCAGCAGCTCTAACCATGGGAAATATTGCCGGGCTCACGGCAGAACCTCTTGAAATAAATGAAGAAACTCTTCTGATTGCTCATCCTAATTACATAATTTCATTAAATGCCAATACAGGAGAAGAAAACTGGAAAACTTCCATTTCACCCTCCACTCGTGCAGAATTAGCGATTGTCGAGACTAATCCTGATATTGTATATGCATCAGTGGAAACTGAGGAAACATCTCAAATGTCATCAACATCAGAACCAACCACAAACTATTATAATCTTACTTACGCATTTGATATTAAAGATGGCAAAGAAGTTTGGGCTAAACCTTATAAAGCAAAAGGACAGCTTAATACTATAATTTTCGACAAAAGAGGATTGATCATTTGCCCATTTCTTAGCAAGCCCATGATCAATCTTGTTGACTATACATCAGGTGAGGGCCAATGGGGAAAAAAGGGAAATGGAACAAAAATTCACGGCGCCCTGGTAAGTTATTTTGAATTTGAAGGCGATTATATTATCACTACTGCTTTTGATAATGCCTGGAATAATGCCGCTGAAGAGTTTTATCTTAATATTCTTGATGTAGAAACAGGTATGCTGAAATATGAAAAATATGAAAAACTCAAAGGTAATTTAAGAAAGATTGAATTGCTTGATAAAGGTTTACTTTATGTTACTTCACGTGAAATAAATATTATGGACGTAAATACAGGAGAGAGTCTTTTCCCGGAGCCGATTGTTGCTGCAAAGCCTCTGGATCCGGATAACTATGATCCTTTGATCCATGGACTGCCGTTTGCAGAAAATGACAACATGCTGGTTGCTTATTCGTCAAAAGATGAACAGCTTTACAAAATCGATAAAAAGGCCGCCACACTACAACAAATTTCTAAAGAACCAATTGATTTTAAAGAAAAAGAACAACCCAATACTGTCGAACTAACCGAAGATGGAGTTATCCTTTTCTCAGATCAAAATATCATGAAACTTAATTGGGAAGGAAATATAATTTATCAAAGCTATTTTCCTTCACCGCAGGTACCCGGACTTAAAAAAGCGCTTCATATAGCCAATGCTGTAAGAGCAGCTACTATTGCTACTGCGGCAAGTGCGTATTCCGGAGCATTTGCCCACGCATCAATAGCATCAGATGATCAGGCAACAAAAGATATAACCGGTGAATTGGCAGGAGGATTTGGAGAAGTAGCAGTCGAAGGATTTTCCGTAGCAAACTCAGAAATGAAAAATGTTATGAAACGTTTCAAAGCCTCAGCAGAGAGTCCTGATTTTATTTTTGTACTTTCTGAGTATGATAAAAAAGCCTATGGAATCATTCAGGTAAGTAAAAAGGATGGAAAACAAGTGGAGTTAATTGATCTTGGGAAAGAAAAAGAACCTAGTTATGAAGTAGATCAGATTTACAGCTATATCTATCTCAGGACTCAACCCAATGAAATAGTCTGCTACCAATTTTAATTTGTAGTAGTGTAAAAAACCGGGTTAAACCGGTTTTTTTTAATTTCACTATCAGACTTGCATACATTTTAGCGCTATAAAATTAATATCGAAGATAACTTTGCAATAAAAATCCTTAAATGTGAAACATTTCATTCACTTTCCATGTAGATAAGTGAAACAATCCTACCTACTACTCAATACAATGAGATATTCATTTTATAATTTAAATGGCATAATTATGCAAAAAAGAACTTTACTTTTCCTATCAGTTTTGCTGATAAACGCCACACTTGTTAATTCACAAAGTCATCCCGGTTTACGGATTAACGGTCGTCACTTGTATGATAAATGTGGCGAAAGAGTAATACTCAGAGGTGTAAGTAATCCAAATATTTGGTTTGATAAAACCGGTGCCACTCAATATCCGGAAATTGAGCAGACAGGAGCCAATGTGGTCCGCATTGTTTGGCAAATCAATGGTTCATCTACTGATCTTGATGCTGCTATAACTAATTGTATTGCCCAAAATATGATTCCCATGGTTGAATTGCATGATGCTACAGGTGATTGGAGCAAATTGCAGGATTGCATAGATTACTGGATTAGCGAAGATGTAGTTAGTGTGATACAGGAAAATGAAGAATATTTATTGGTAAATATTGCCAATGAATGTGGAGGGTATTCAGTTACAAACAACCAATTTACCACAGGATATACAAATGCAATAACTTCTATGAGAGCAGCCGGTATACACGTTCCACTAATTATTGACGGTACCGATTGGGGAAAAAATATTGATATTCTTCAGTCTCAGGGTCCCGGATTGATCGAAGCTGATCCTGATCACAATCTTCTGTTTTCTATTCATATGTGGTGGCCGGAAATGTATGGGTACACAGAAAGCGATATAGTGGATGAAATAGCACAGTCAGTAAACATGGGTTTGCCACTCATTGTCGGCGAATTTTCCCAGATGCACGGTGAATGTACCACCAATGTAATTACAGATCAGAATTCAATTGAATATACAACAATAATCAGAGAATGCCAGGAGAATGCAGTGGGATACATAGCATGGTCTTGGTTTGGTAATTGCAATCCTTTCTGGGATATGACTACAAGCGGGACCTATGCAACACTTTATGACTGGGGACTCGAAGTGGCTGTGACAGATGATAACAGCATTCAGAATACATCCGTAAGGCCATATAATATTGTAAACGGCATTTGCAATCCGAGTGGGAATGAACAACCGGAATCAGTAAACGAATCATTTACACTTCAACAAAATTATCCGAATCCATTTGGCGAATCCACTACAATTCACTATTCACTTGGTCAGTATTCTTATGTTATGCTGTCAGTTTACAATAATCTGGGAGAAGAAATACTAACTTTGGTAAACAGCAAACAATCGCCTGGCGATCATTCCCTGACAATTGACGGCAGAGATCTGGCCCCGGGCATTTATACATATTCCCTCAAGTCAGACGGGTATCAACTGACAAAAAGAATGATGATCTTAAGATAAAAAAATACCAAATGCCATAAGGAAAGAAATGCATGCAGACATTCATAAAGATCATAAGCAAAACAACAAGTAAAATCAGAGCATGCTGATATATAATATGAATTATCGGGAAAAATTTTTCTCAATAATTTGAGATGTCCGAAGTTGCCTTAATAAATGCAGTTTTATATCCTTTCTGAATAACGTTCTTCAGTTCATTTCTGGCAGCAGCCAATGAAGCATATTCTCCGGTGGTGTATCTGTATATCTGATCTTCTCCGCAACTAACTTTGACATCTGACAGGCTATTCATTGCCGTCAATGCAATCTCCCTTTTTAAAGCCATTACCTGTATGGTATAAGTGGTTGGTCTCACCGGTGTATTCAGGTATTCTTCCAGGTTGTAATAGCGAATAAATGCAGTTTTGTATTTTGTTCTTATGATCTCATTTTTGGCACTTTCTGCTTCTGTAAGTGTTTTATAAACTCCTGTAACATACCTGTAATATTCATCCTTTCCTTTTTGAATTTCTATATTTAATGAATTGTTCAATTCATCGGGTTCAACTCTTTGAACAGAAGCCATTAACTGAATCGTATATTTTCCATTCTCATAATCATATACAGGTTCTGTATCTGGTATATCATCATACGTCACAGTTTCGGAAGCCACACTTTCCACAACACTTTCATAAGCAGTTTCATCAGTTGATTCATACTCCTCAATAAGAGTGGATTCCGGTTCAACAATTTCAGATTTTTCTTCAATTGGAGTTATTGCAGCGGCAATTTCCTCAATATCGGGAACAGTTTTTTCAAGGAAGGGATAGATGTAATAGTAATCTTCGGAATAGCCTGAACTGAAATCAACCATGTGTGTATAGGTATTGTATTCAGGAGCAATAAAATTGATCATATAGTTGCCTTTGCCAAGTTCAAAACTGAAATTCCCGTCGGTCTCGTCGGGTACAACGGAAAATATTTTATCATGAGTCTCTGTGCTGATTACTTCAATATTTGTACTTGTAAAGTCAGTTGATCCATCCTGAAAAGCTATCTGTCCGGTGATTTTATACCGTTTATAGGGATCATCCTGTAAAATCTCAAGGTAATATAAGTTGTAATTTCCATCGTAAGCGGGATCGCTCATAGCAACATAAGCATAAGAACCGTTCCCTGAAGGCATGTAATACATATCGTCATCGAAAGTATTTAAAGGATAACCAATGTTAACCGGAGTTTCCCATTCATTACTCCCTGTTCTGACTGAGTAAAAAATATCGTATCCTCCAATATTTTCATGTCCTTCGGACTTAAAAAAAAGTTTTGTGCCATCATAATTTATAACAGGCATAATTTCATTGCGTTTTGTGTTTATTTTGTCTCCCAAATTCTCCGGTTTCTCCCATTTGCCTTTTTCATCCTTTTCTGATCGATATATATCCATGCCACCATACCCGTCTTTTCTGTCACTGACAAAATACAGTTCTCTGCCATCAGGAGATTCACATGCATCCGAATCCCAATCCTTTCCATTTACAGGCTTATCCAGTCTGATCATTTTCTGCCATCTCTTGTTTTTTTGAAATGTGTAGTAAATATCACTTGATATGCCTGTTTTCACCGTTAAATATATCCTCTCATTATCAAAAGAAACAGAAGAGGGATAGCATTCGCCTTTTACACCGATGTAGGTAGTAATTTTTACAGGTTCGCTCCAAATTCCGCTTATTTTTTCCGAATAATAGATATCATCCTTGTTGTACTTTCCTTTTACTGAATAGAACAGCATGGTTTCATCATGATTAACGACCGGGTATTGTTTCGACTTATCGGAAATGAGCGAACTTCCTAAATCCGTTTTTGTGTAATACACGGGATTTTCCTGCATTTTTTGAGCAGTATAGCATGATTCTATCAATTGATTTGCCAGTTCAATCTCATCCTGGTCTTTTCCAAGCAATGAAATGTATTGATTCAGCAATTCAATGGCTTTTGGTATATTGTTTTCCAGTTTAGATGCAATGGCATAATACTTCAGAACTTCAAGAGGTGCATTGGTTTCTTTTGGACTGCCATATTTATAATCCGTTGAGGCGAAAGGAGCAGCTTTTTTTAGAAATTCAATGGATTCTTTTTTCCTGCCTACGATGTTCATCAGGCATAATCCATTCAGAAAATTCAAATTCGGATTATCCGGTTCAGACCTTAAAAGCTTTTCATAGGTTTTTTGTGCTTTTTCGTAATCGTTCTGCAATAAGGCCATATCAGCTTCAAAGAAATCTGTTTTATTGAAATTCTGACCGGAAACAAAAAGCATGCTATACAATAAAAGACAACTGAATAAGGCTTTAATTTTCATAACCCCGCAAATAAAAATTCATATCGTAGATTAAATTACACAGATAAACAACAAGTTGCAAAATAATTTATCAATCAACACGAGAAATAATTAACAAAACTCCATTCTGAATTGTTTGTACGTGAATTGCAAATTGTCTTAAACCGGGTGTTCTCTATAGGCAAAATGCATTCTGGCTTGTTACTATCATACATTGTCTTACGGCAGGAATTGAAAACCAAAGCAAGCACGAAGTCGTGAATAATGATAGCCTGAAATGTTTATAAGAGTATTATTTTCAATGTGTTCTAATGAAATTTTATTCGTTATTGATTTGATAACTTCATAATATTCTTAATTTTATTCCCGTTACAATTCTTATCTGATAAGTGATGGGAAAATCCAAGAATATTGAACCTGAAAAAAGCGATAAGCGAAAAATCAAGAAAAAGGTCTATGAAAAAGAACTTCGGAAGCTTCAGATAGAGCTTGTTAAGCTGCAGGAATGGATAAAAACCAAAGGTCTCAAAGTAGTTGTGGTTTTTGAAGGAAGAGATGCTGCGGGGAAAGGCGGTGTGATCAAGCGCATTTCTCAGAGTCTGAATCCAAGGGTATGCAGGGTGGTTGCCCTGGCAACTCCCACGGAGCGAGAAAAAACGCAATGGTATTTTCAACGATATGCTGCACACCTTCCGGCAGCCGGAGAGATGGTGTTGTTTGACCGTAGCTGGTACAACCGGGCAGGAGTAGAGAGGGTTATGGGATTTTGCACTGATGATGAATACCAGGAATTTATGCGTTCGTGTCCCGAGTTTGAGCGTATGTTCATTCGTTCAGGAATAATCCTTATTAAATATTGGTTTTCAGTATCTGATGAGGAACAGGAAAACCGATTCCAGGCACGCATTGATGATCCTACAAAAAGTTGGAAACTCAGTCCGATGGACCTTGCCTCCCGCGAAAAATGGATCGAATATTCAAAAGCAAAGGATGAAATGTTTAAATATACCGATACCAAGCAGGCCCCATGGTTCGTGGTTCCTGCCGATAATAAAAAACGAGCCCGCCTGAATTGTATAAGTCACCTGCTGAGCCAGATCAAATATAAGGAATTGCCGGCTGAAAAAATGAAATTACCGCCCCGACAGGAAAGTCATAAATATGTCCGCCCTCCCTTTAGTGATCAGACAATTATTCCGGAAGTATACTGATTTTGCCTGTATTACAATTTAATTTTAACAATGAATTGCAGCATTTCAGGAACCCTCTATAGTCTTTTCTGGAGTTCTTTTCACTGTTTGTAAAAAGAATAATGGTAAAAAATGACAGTTAGTTGCTATTTAATTTATAATTTAGCCGCATTATTCTATTAAAATCAAATTATGAAAGAAGGTAAAGTAAAATTTTTTAATGAATCCAAAGGTTTTGGATTCATAAAAGACAATGAAACCGGTGAAGAACATTTTGTGCACGTTAGCGGATTAATTGATAAGATCAATGAGGATGACGATGTTACATTTGAACTTACACAGGGAAAAAAAGGATTAAATGCTGTAAATGTTAAATTAGTATAATTACTATAACTATATATAGCTTAATCATAAGCTCCAACATAATGGAGCTTTTTTTATTTTTGATAATCAAAAAATACAACTGAGATATGGCTAAATCGAAACAAACATGGAATAAGAAGGAAAGGGAAAAGATCAAACAAAAGAAAAAGCAGGATAAAGAAAAAAGGAAAGAAGCACGAAAAGCAAATCCTTCGAAAAGTGGATTGGATGACATGTTAGCCTATGTTGATCAGGATGGAAATATCACATCAACACCTCCGGATGAATCCAAAAAGGAAAAGATTAAAGCTGAAGAAATTGAAATTGGAATACCTAAAAAAGAAGCCACAGACGAGGATAGTAAGTTGAGGACAGGAATTCTTAATTATTTCAATGAATCAAAAGGATTTGGATTTATTAAAGATGCCATTACACATGATGAAATTTTTGTTCATATCAGTGAATTTGTTGACGAAATAAGGGAGAACGATAAAGTGAATTTTGAAACTGTAAAAGGTCAGAAAGGGTTAAATGCTATTAATGTAAGAAGAATTTAACAATGAGAATATTGTATTTAACACTTCTAATATTTGTTAAACTCAACCATTAATTCAGATTGCTTTGCAACTATATTTTGCTATGATTAAATTAGTATTTGGGTTTTTACCGATTGCATATTTTATAAACAATGAATACAACTACCAAGGAGGCATTGGCTATTATTGGCATGGGATGCCACTTTCCAGGAGAAGTGAATTCTCCAAATGAATTTTGGGATTTATTAATTAACAAAAAAAATGCTATCCAGGACATTCCTTCAGACAGATGGGATGCTGATTCATTATTTGCAGGTGATTTCAGAAGAGCAGGAAAAATAAGTGTAAAAAAGGGAGGTTTTATTAAGGATATCGATAAGTTCGATTCAGGTTTTTTTGGCATCTCTCCTTTGGAGGCTTCAAGAATGGACCCGCAACAACGAATGCTTCTTGAAGTTTCATATGAAACCATTGAAGATGCGGGGCTAAGTATTTCTGATCTTGACAATTCACGGACAGCTGTTTTTATAGGAATTTCAGCTCATGACTATGGTGATCTGCAGAACACACCTCCGGAAAGGGCAAATATCGGATCACACACAAATGTTGGTTCAGCACTTTGTATTAATGCAAACAGAATATCCTATTTCTACAATTTAAGAGGTCCAAGTTTTGCGATCGATAGTGCCTGCTCCTCCTCACTAAATGCAATTCATCTTGCCTGTCGGGCCATCTGGGAAGGTGACGCTGATGCTGCTTTTGCAGGTGGAGTAAATTCAATCCTTAAGCCTGAACCTCAAATGGGATTTAGCAAAGGAGGTTTTCTTTCACCCGATGGTACGTGCTATTCATTTGATGAAAGAGCAAACGGATATATACGTTCGGAGGGAGCTGGTTTGATTTTTATTAAACCCTTATCTAAGGCAGAAAGGGATGGCGATTCTATCTATGCAATCATTCGTGGATCTGCAGTTAACCAGGATGGCACAACAAAGGGGATATCTGTACCAAATCCTGTGGCACAAAAAGAACTTTTTATTGAAGCTTACAGAAATACCGGAATTAAACCTACTGATATTCAGTATATAGAAGCACACGGAACCGGTACTTTCGTTGGCGATCCTATTGAGGCAAATTCCATTGGGGAGGTTATTGGAAAAAACAGGAAGAACAAATGCTATATTGGCTCTGTCAAATCAAACATAGGTCATCTTGAGCCTGCTTCAGGAATAGCAGGAATATCAAAACTTGCACTTGCACTGAAAAACGGGATAATTCCACCGAACATAAATTTCAGAAAAGGGAACCCAAATATTTCATTTGAAGAATACAACCTTGAAGTACCTACTGAATGTATTCCATGGCCTTATGAGAAAGGAAATATTCACTATGGTGGTGTGAATTCATTTGGCTTTGGCGGATCAAATGTGCACATTATACTCCAGAATTTTGTTCCAAAGAAAAAGAATAAAACATCAGAAATTAAAGGCCCACTGGTTTGTACACTTTCTGCCAGGAATAATGATGCACTTGCTTCTCTTACGAGATCATTCATCGACTTTCTGAATGAAAAAGATAATATGTACAGCCTTAGTGAAATATGTAGTGCAACAGCTCTCAGAAGATCTCATCATGATATTCGTCTGGCAGTTGTTGCCGAATCAAAGAAAGAACTGGCTGAAAACCTGCAGGTATATTTGAATGGAGAAACCCTGACTGAAATTGCTGAAGGAAGAGTCAATGAGGTAAAAAATAAAATAGTATTTGTTTTTTCAGGCCAGGGTTCCCAATGGTGGGCTATGGGCAGAGAGCTTCTGGAAAATGAACCTCTTTTCAGACATCATGTAGAGAAAATAGATAAAATGTTGTCCAAACATGCCAACTGGTCTTTGATTGAGGAACTTACAAAAGACGAAAAGTTTTCCAGAATCAGTGATACAAATATTAGTCAACCTTCCATTTTTGCCATCCAGATAGGTCTGTATGAAATGTGGAAATCATTGGGCATTCAGCCTGCAGCTGTTGTTGGTCACAGTATTGGAGAAGTTGCTGCTGCCTATGCATCCGGAGCACTGACTTTGGAACAAGCTGTACTTCTTATCTTTCATCGCAGCCGTATACAGTTTAAAGCAACTGATAAAGGTAGAATGTTGGCAGTCGGTTTGTCCTATGAAGATGCAAAAAAATTGATCAATGGCAAAGAAAATAAAGTAACAGTCGGGGCAGTAAATGGTCCCTCTATGGTTGCTCTTTCGGGCGATACTGATGCAATAGAAGAAATTGCTGAAGAACTCGATAAAAAAGATATTTTTCACCGGTTACTTGTTGTGAATGTTCCGTTTCACAGTCATCATATGGAACCCCTGAAAGACGAACTGCTTTCTTCCCTGGGAACATTCAAAACAAAGCCTTCAAAAATCCCGTTTTACTCTACTGTGGAAGCCGGAATTGTTAATGGAGAGAATCTGACCCCTGCATACTGGTTCAGGAACATACGTGAGCCCGTGTTGTTTACGAAAGCTATTGAAGCACAACTAATAGATGGATTTGATACATTTATTGAATTAGGTCCTCATCCTATCCATGCTATTGGCATGAATGATTTAATAAACTCTCATAAAGTTAAAGGACTTGTTATTCCATCCATCAGAAGGAAAGAACCTGAAAAGAGGATATTTCTTGCTTCAGTGGCCACTTTACACACATGGGGCTGCAAAATCAACTGGAAGAAATTATACGGTGATGAGCATTGCAGAGTTGAATTGCCGAGGTATCCATGGCAAAAAGAATCTTACTGGATTGAAACTGAGGAAGGAAAAAAAGTAAGGCTGGGCAAAATTGAATACCATCCTCATTTAAAGAAGCAGGTAAGCTCGGTACGGGAAAGTAACAATATAATATGGGAAGTTGATCTGGATAAAAGATCTTACCCTTATATTGAAGATCATAAGGTCCAGGGGCCAATTGTTTTCCCCGGTGCAGGTCATGTTGATCTCGTGATTGGGGCAGCACAGGCTTCGTTCGGAGAAAAATTTGAATTTATCGAAGATGTAAACTTTGAAAATGCATTATTCCTTCCCGATTCCGGGGAACCACCACAAATACAGATTGATATTTCGCATGACAGCGGTGATTATTTTATATATACCAGACCAAAAGGAAAGGAGGCCCAGTGGACCATGTGTTCAAATGGCAAGGTGAATCACATCGGCGATAAATTTAAAGCCATACCGGTTGATCTTGATGATATTCGTACAAGGACTATCATACCTGTTGAGGTAAAACCTATGTATGATGAATTGCTGGAAAGCGGTTTGTATTTAGGACCCACCTTCAGAGCTATTAAAAAATTATGGAGAAGTAACGGGCATTGGGAATCACTAAGTGAGATTGAAGTGCATGAAAGTATACATTCCGAATTTTTCCAGTTTAATATTCACCCCGGAGTACTGGACAGCTGCTTCCAGACTGTATTTGGTATTTTCAATGAAAGAAGTGACCTGAGCAGAAAAATGGGAGTATATGTTCCCAGGCATATCGATAAAATTAAGTTCTATAAGAAACCTTCTTCCTATAAAATGTATGTTCATGGAAGATTGCGTGAATGGACAGATGAATATGCTTTAGGCGAACTGTGGATTTTTGATGCCGATGGAAGCCTGATCGCAGAATTTCATGGTTTCAAATCTCAATACCTGAAAGGATCCAGAGGAGAACAGGGCGGAGAACATGACAAATGGTTTTATGAGTACAAGTGGAACATGAAACCCCGTGCTGATCAACTTTTAAAAAGAAATCCCGGCAATTATCTTCCTCATCTGCCATTGATTAAAAAAGCAATTCAGCAGACTATTCAGGAGGTTCTTGATAGGCATGAGCAATCAGAGTATTACAAGCAGTATGAACCGGAACAATACAAACTTACCATTTCCTATATATGCCATGCACTGGAAAATATGGGAATGAAATTTAAAAAAGGTACTAAAATAAACGTCGACAGGCTGATTGAAGGGATGAATGTGATCAAAGACCATCATCGTCTCTTCAACCATATGTTCATTCTTCTTAGAAATGCAGGAATTGTTGCAGGTAAAAATGGTGAATATGAAATCATTAAAACCCCGGCAAAAAAGGATGTTTATATATGGATGAATGACCTGAAAAAGCAGTATCCTCAATTTCATCATGAATCTACACTGCTTGGCAGATGCGGACCTGAAATTCAGGGTGTACTTCAGGGTCATGTTGATCCAATCCAGTTAATTTTTCCTGAAGACCAGTGGGATGCCATTGTTAAGTACTATGTTGAAGGTTTTGCTTTCAGAAAATACAATGACATTGCAGCAAGATCTATTTCGGAATTAATTAAAAATCTTCCTGAAGATCAGACCTTGCGAATTCTGGAAGTTGGTGCCGGTACCGGGGGCATGACACAAGCTATATTGCCATTACTGCCAGGTGACAGAACGGAATATGTTTTCACTGATCTTTCACATATGTTTATGTTAAAAGCTCAGCAGAGGTTTACAAATTACCCTTTTGTCCAATATAAAATTCTTGACATTGAGCAGGATCCGGCCGACCAGGGTTTCAACCTGAATTCATTTGATATTATCATTGCATCTGACGTTATTCATGCGACTCGCGATTTAAGTGTTTCCCTTGGGAATGTCCAGAAACTATTGGCCTCAGAAGGAATCTTAATGATGCTCGAAGTTACCAACTCTCCGGTTTACCTCGATTTTATCTTTGGGATGACAGAAGGATGGTGGCTCTTTGAAGATTCAACTATCAGGACCGATCATGCTACTATGCCTCCTGAAAAGTGGAAAGCTGTACTGGAGAATACTAACTATTCTGAAGTAGCCTGTTACAGTGATTTTGAAAAGAACGATTCTTCCTGTCAGAGTATAAT
>Ga0315543_1001546_pt1 | contig 24633 bp, 29 predicted proteins | sample SalMarSW160210MG_2_FD_203098 | JGI IMG/M metagenome (GOLD analysis project Ga0315543, IMG submission 203098) | Salt marsh sediment microbial communities from the Plum Island Ecosystem LTER, Massachusetts, United States - Salt Marsh Sediment SW1601-210 ... | reverse complement strand
GGCTTGGAGCGATACTCTATATCCTCTGTCCTCAACAGATACAGATGATGCTGCGAATGGATAGCCGTCCTTTCTTGATGCTAGCACTTATCGGACTTGCTCTGATAGGTGTGGCTACATTTAAGAAGAAAGGATTAAGTTGGGGACTCGGAGTCTTGATGGTGTTACCAATTCTGTGGATAATAGTTGGGGGAGTTTACTATTCGGCTAGATCCGTAAAAGAATCTGTGCCGCAAGCTATCCGAATTGTATCTGCTCCTCTAAAAAAAGAACCATACCTTGAAAGACGACTAGACTTCTACACCAATATCCCCTTCTGGACCACTTATGATATCAGATTCTCGAAGGGAGATATAGTTGTATTTAAGGATCCGAAAGGTGAATTCACTTGGGACTCTCAAGTGGATTCTACAGTAGGAGCTAGCGGTGCTAGTTGGACGCCTAACCAGATATCCAGACCTCAGGATTTCAAAGTCAGAGATTTCAATATTGTAGGTTTGATCGGAGACATCGGAGATCAGACATTCGGTATTGGAAAGGGGGTTTCGATAGAGATACTAAAAGGAGGGACAGTATTAAAGCTGGCGATAAACGAAAGATGGAAACAATATTGCTGGAATGATAATAGTGAAGGACCTATTAGCATTCTGGTTGAAGTTTATCGTCAACAAAGTTGATAAACTGGCAGGTGATGTAGTGTAATGCTACCTCTCACCTGCTTTTTCTTTACTCCGGTTTTCCTGATTGCTATAATCAAAATATGAAAACAACAAAACTCTTAGGAGAAAAGAAAAATTTAATATTAATAATTATAATCTCTTTTTTATTCTTCGCTCTCCTTCAATTCTCTTCTCCTAATCTTCTTGGTGCTGATGCTTTTTATCACCTGAAGATGGCTCAATTAATTAAAAACCAAGGAATAATGCAGCAATTTCCTTGGCTTCAATTTACTACTTGGAATGAAAATTTTGTTGATCATCATTTACTCTTTCATATTCTGCTTGTTCCTTTTACTACTAAACTTATATTTGGAGGCAAAATAATAATAGCATTATTCGGAAGTATCTTTGTTGGTCTTTTTTACTGGTTATTAAAAATATATAAAATTAAATGGGCTTTTTGGTGGAGCTTACTTCTCCTGATCTCGTCTAACCTTTTTCTCTTTAGAATGTCCCTTATCCGAGCACCTGTGGTGGCTTTATTTTTTTTAATATTAGGATTATATTTTGCTTTTAAAAATAAATATGTTTCTCTTTTTATTTTATCAATGTTATTTGCCTGGCTTTATGGAGGATTTATTTTCCTTCCATTTATTGTGCTAATCTATGTATTCGCCAATTGGGTAGTGAATAAAAAAATTAATTTAAAGGCTTTTATACTAACTATTTCAGGATGCATTTTAGGTCTGACTATCAATCCTTATTTCCCTAAAAATATAAATTTCCTTTACACTCAAATTTTTAAAGCGGGTGCAATGGGTCAGGGTCTTAGGGTAGGTGGAGAATGGTTTTCTATCTCCTTCCAAGATCTCTTTCTCTCTTCCATCCCTCTATTCATTTTCTTCTTTTTCTCGACCGCACTACTGGCTATAAGATGGATAAAGTCAGTGAGGGAAGCAAGAAAAACAAATAATTGGGAAAAAATAAATGCTGAGATGTTTTCTCAGCAAAAACTTATTACTATCACCTTAACACTTCTGATTCTTTCTTTGCTCTTTTTTACTTTGACTTTAAATTCTCAACGTTTTGTAGAATATTGGGCACCGTTTACCTTACTTTACTCTGCTTTTGCTACTCATTTAGCATTTAGGGATAAAAATATAAGTTGGCCTAAAATAAAAAGGTTTCTCTTCACACATAAACCTCTTGTGCCAGCACTTGTACTTTTCTTTTGCGTAGCAATTATATATTCTAGCTTTTTAAATGTCTTGGGTGTTACTTCCCAAATGAAACAAACCCAACCTTATGATGCGTATAAACAAGCAGCTCAGTGGCTTGAAGAAAATACCCCTCAAAACTCTATAGTTTTCCATTCTGACTGGGATAATTTTCCAATGCTTTTCTTTTGGAACCATCACAATTATTACATTATCGGTATGGATCCAACTTTTATGTATGTTTATGATCAGAAAAAATATTGGCTTTGGGAAAATATTACTCAAAAAGGGATAGCTTGTGATAGACCATTGCAAGATTCAATACTTACTGACAAATACTCTTTAAAAGAAAGTAAAATAATACATGACATGATTGCCCAAGATTTCAATTCTCGTTATATTTTTATTGATGACCATCACGAGAAATTTAAAAAGCGCTTAGACCAAGCGCCAGAATTTTTTGAAAAAACTTATGAAGATGAATACGCAAGTGTATATGAATTAAAATAAAAACTCAAAAGTCAAAGATAAATAGAAACTGGATATTGGAAATTGTTAATTGCTGATTGTTAATTGTTAAAAAGAGAATGTCATTGCGAGCCCCGATTTATCGGGGCGAAGCAATCCCGTTAAGTTATAAAAGTCCTTGCTTAGAATACAATGTCATCTAAATCCTCACGGGATTGCTTCGTCGCTTCGCTCCTCGCAATGACAAGCAGTTTTGACATTTAAGCATTTGTCATTCATTAGACATTTGGTAATTAAGCATTAGTCATTTTGAATTTTAGGATTTTGGATTTCTACAAGTATCCTATCATCCTTGTCCAGTCAAGTAGTTTATCTATAATTATAAGAACAATAAAAATTACCATAGACATAATCAAAGTTTTTGTGGCTTTAACTCTATCCGGTTCATTATCAGCTATTGATAAATTAAAGATTGCTATAATTATAGCAATAATAATTACTAGACCTACAATACCCAAAGCAATGCTCAAGATATCATCTATCCTCTCAGGTATTAGAGTGAACATTCCTTGAGCAAAACTAAGTTGAGGGATAAACAATAGAGAGAGAAGTAGTATAAAAATAGAATTCTTCATGGCTTTAGTCTACCAAAAATAAAAATTCTTAGCAATAAAGAAAAACTAAAAACCAGACCAGTTCAAGTCTGGTTTTCTTTATAAAAATGTAGAAAGTAAGCATTAAACATTCCAAAACAAACCTCTCTCTTAATATCAATAATTCATCAATCACAAAGGTCAATAAAATAGTCTCTGACTTTTCTAAAGCTACTATTAGGTAGGCACACTACCTGCTTCTATGAAACTTGCTACCAGTCTGACTATTATCCAAGCAGCCACACAAATAACTAGGCCAATTATACCATAAACTATCCTATTCTTAGCTGCGGCTGTAGCTTCTTCAGCGCCTCCGGCAGCCATATACTGAAAACCACCAATAATGATTATTATAACTGCTATAATCGCCACAAAACCCAAAATCCAAGTAGCAATAGCAGTAATAATATCTATTGGTGCTTGATATTCAAGACCAGCTACAGGTGTGTCTCCTACTACTGCAGCATAAGCAAAAGGAACTACAAAAATAGTAGTTAAGACAGCAGCCAAAACTAGCATAGATCCATATTTCTTAACTAGTTTTTTCACTTTCCTCACCTCCTTTCTAATGAATTATTTAAAAGTATAATTTAGGATTTTAAATTTAACTCTCAATAAATCCAGCTATAGTTTTTACTATTATCCATGAAGCTAAAATCAGTGCTTCTCCAATTACCGCATATAAAATTATCTTTTTAGCTTGCTCAGTCTTTTGTTCATTCCCGCCAGAAGCCATATACATAAATCCACCAATAACTACAGCTATTATTGCTGCTACAGAAACAAAGGTAAGCAGCCATATAGCAAAATCTGTCAGAATATCTTTAACTGGCTTATCAGGAAGATTAAATTCTCCGGGATTAATTGGTTGAACTTGACTATATGCGACATGAGTCACGATCAAACATAAAATTACTATCAATACAGCAGCGGAGATAATTTTAGTTAATTTTCTCATGGGTTTGTACCGGGGCCACCTAGAATTGAAATAATAACATTTATAATAATCGCTGAACAGAGAATTATTACCAGTCCAACTATGGCCCAAGTAATAATATTTTTAGCAGACTCCATTGCCTTTTCATTGCCTCCAGAGGTCAAATATCGAAATCCACCAATAACAAGAACTATAAGGGCAATAACGCTTACTAAACCTAACAACCAGTTCACTACTTTCTTTACCAAATCCTCTGGCGTACTAATATTAGGAAGAGGGTTAGGTAATGAAATTGTCTCAGCAAAAACAGGAATGCTTAAATAAGCTACCGCAATAGTAAGAAGTATAAAAAGAAACAGAAATTGAAAAAATACTTTTAGCATAATATTACTTTAAGGTGTATTTGTGGGACAATTTAGCTCAATCTGCCACCACGTATCTGCTTTATCATATTCTAGAGCTTGCATCACCATATTTATAATTAACCAGGCACACAAAGTAATTACAAATCCGACAATTGCCCAGGTTAAAACATTTTTCGCCCGCGCCATTAACTCCGGATTTCCAGCTGAAAAAATATACATAAAACCGCCAACAACAATAAACACCAAAGCCAAAACTGCAACAAATCCCCAAAGCCACTGAATAATATTAACAATCATTTGAACAAATAGACATAAATTACATTCTGGCTCTCCGGGTCCACCACAAGGCACCAAGCCTGCTCCATATGCTGGCTTGACTATCATCAAAACAAACATTGAAAGAACAAAAATAGGGAGTAGTTTCTTCAAGATTGGAGACATAGAATAATGGTAAAAAGTATAAGCTCAAAGCACAAATGTCAAAAATCAAGATGTAAATATTAGATATTTGATATTAAATATTGAATATCAAATTGATTAATTTCTAATTTCTCAATTTCTATCTTAACAATACAACAGTAGAACAGTAGAGCAATAGAACAATATAACAGTAGGACAATATAACAATTTATTCTTCATTCATCTCCCCCGCCGCTTCATCTATAGCTTTCAAGGGAGTTAGGCCTTCTTCTACTACTTTATTTATAGCTTCACCAAATATATCCTCTACTTTATAAGCATCTTTTTTATACCAAGATTTACTAGATAATGCTTGTTGAATAAATACACCCAGGATAGGATCCTCTTGCGGTTCATTAATCAAATCTAGCCTAGATGTTGGGTCAGAAGTATTTGTGCAATATTCCTTGTTATTTTCCTTAGATGACAAGAATTTAATAAAATCCCAAGCTTGCTCTGGATGTTCAGATTCTTTAGAAACAGCCAGAGTCCAATATCTGGCATAAGTAATATTCTTTCCTTTTTCCACCCGGGGGAGAGGCGCCACAGCAAAATCGAGATCTGGATTTTGAGATTTAATTTGAGAGACTTGAAAAGAGTAATTAATCATCATTGCCAACTTTTCTTGGACAAACATCTCTGTATTTCTGGAAAGATCATTATCCCAAGATTGCCACTCGCTTTCTGGATCAATAAAACTGGTATATAATTCCAAAACCTCTGCACCTGGGCAGGAAACTTCATCTAATTTTGAAGAGCAAAGATTAAATATGGCATTCTTTTCCCGATCAATCATACTAATTTCTTCTTGTAACATCATTGCTTGAAGGATATCCGAAGGCCAACCGATGTTTTTTGATGTCCCTAAAGCTATGCCTGCCTGTGTGATGGTTCCATCCTCATCTTTTTCGGTTAACTCTTGAGCATAATCTTTAACTTCATCCCAAGTCTCCGGAGGAAGATCTAATTCTGCTTCTTCAAATAAATCTTCATTATAATATAAAGCTAGACTATCCACAGATAAAGGAATACCATAAATCTGGTCTTCGCTTACCAAATCATTATAAGCTACCTCAACAAATGTATTCTTAAAATCATCAGAGCTCATTATACTTTCAGGACAAGAAGAAATATAATCCTCATATTTTGCCAAAGAATCTCCCCTGATAACAAATATATCAGGCAGATCGTCTGAGCTAATATTATCTATAAACTGATCTTTGTAATCATCCCAACTTAGTTTTTTGTACTCAATTGTAATTTGGGGATATTCTTTCTCAAAACTCTCGATAAAAGGTTCTAATATATCTTTATCATCCCACAAACCAAAATAGGTCAAGGTTATTTCTTCTGGAACAGGAACAGGTTCAGTAGATTCTGCCTCTTGTTCTCTTTGAAAAAAAACTCCTCTAATGTCCTCCCACTTGTATATTATTAGTCCTAAAATTATAGCTACTACAGCTATAATAATTCCTAAGGTTAAGAGACGTCTGGAAACGTAAGTCATAATAGAATATAAGATATAGAATTATAAATTCTCCATCTGTATTATACCACATTCTAAATCTTTTTACAACAGAAAACGGTTTCATAGTTCTATAGTTTAATAGTTTCATAGTTTTATAACTATTAAGCTATCTAACTATTAAGCAATATGGCAGTAGAGCAATAGAGCAGTAGAGCAATATAGCAATTGTTACTCCCTCGTCCGCATGAGTTGGGTTAATATCTCTGCTCCTTTATTAATCGCTCCTTCCACAGTTTCTCTGCCTAAAACTATATCAGAAATCATAGTGTTAAATATCTCCTCAACAGTTTGGCTATCAATCTTATACCACGACTTAGCTGTTAAGGCTTGGCTTGAAAAAATCGAAAGTTTTTCATCATTCTCATAAAAAGAAACAAGGTCTCTTCTTGAAGGAGGAAAATTAGTATTAGTATAATATACTTTCAGATTTTCTCTTTCAGCTAACCATTTAACAAAACCCCAAGCTTTTCCGGGATATTTAGAATTATTAGTAACAGCCAAAGGCCAGTAATTAGAGAAAGTGATTTTTTCGTCTCCTATAGATTCTTGAGGAGCTTCAGCAATGCCATAATTTAATCCGGGAGCTTTCATTTTTAATGTATCTATCATATATGAATAGCCCAACATCATAGCCACTTTACCTTCAGAAAAACCATCTGTAGAAAAGTCTAGAGCACGATTATAAGTGTAATTTTTACTTTTAGGCAAAGCGAAACTAATGTAGAAATCCAAAGCGTCTCTTCCTGGATATTTACCTTTAACATCTCGATTGAATCGGGCTTCCTTTTTATCTACATCTGCCATAATTGTGTTCTTTTGTAGCATCATCATCTGCAGAATATCAGCTGCGCGTGAAATATTAGTTGAGGTACCTAAAGCTACACCGGACTTGATAATATTCCCCCATCTATCCTGCGAAGTTAGGCGCCTAGACATTTCTCCCAATTCTTCCCACGTATAAGGAGGCCTTGAAATATGAGCCGAATTAAGAAGGTCTTTATTATAATATAAAGCTAGGGTATCTACAGAAAGAGGAACAGCGAAGACCTGATCTTGGGATGTTTCTTTTTTAGTTTTAGGATCTATTATTTTGACTTCTGAAATTAACTCATCCCCTGCCACATCAATAAAGGTCATCTTAAAATCAACGGGAGAAATAACATCAATTGGGCAAGGAACAAGCTTCTCTTTATGTTTAGGTATCCAGTCATTATGAATAGAAATAATATCAGGACCTTTCTCTTCGGCTAAAGCATCAATAAAATCTTTCTCGAAATTTTGGTAATCCTTTTTTATATAAGTAATTTTGATATTTTTATTCTCTTTCTCGTAAGTATTAATTAAATCCTCAAATACCTTCTTCTCATCCCAAACTTGCCAAACGGTCAAATTAACCTTTTCAGTATCAGATTTTTTCTTACATCCAAAACCACAATAAGTAACGAGCAAAATGAAAAGTAGGATTAGAGAGAGAATTTTTATTTTTTTGGACATAGGTTTCTGTCTGAGGTTACCTTTTCTATTAACTCAATCATAGGTTAGAAAATGACGACTGTCAAGCAGTCAAATGCAAATAAAGGCAACGTTTATCGGTCACGACGCCTGTTTCGGTTATGTCAAACACGTCGTCTGTTTTTGAATTTTGACTAAGTAGGAGCACACCATGGCGTACCCCTAACAACGAGGCGCAGCAATATGGCAATATAACAATAGAGCAAGGGAACAATGGAACAATATACCAATCAGCAATCAACAATATTCAATATTTAATATTTAATTTCTATTTCTTCTTCTCCTTCTCTTTCTTCTTTTTCTTTTCCCTGATCTTTATCACTTCCTTACCTTTATAAAATCCACAATTCGGACAAACTTGATGAGGCAAGATATATTCTCCACAATTTGAACATTTGGCTAAATTAAGCTTTTTTAATGCATGGTGAGACCGTCGTTTGCCTCTTTTTGATTTGGTTGTTTTCTTTTTTGGTACAGCCATAAGATTAAATTAAAAATAATTAGTAAAATGTAAGCAGTAATTAGTAAGATGCATGCAAATCATTTGATATAAGAAGTAATTTCAAACTCTTTTATTATTTTACCAAATTTAATTTATAAATCAAGGACAAACAAAAAAAGCAGGACATTTTATTCATCTGCTAATTCTTAAGCATTTCCCCATCATTTGTCAACTCTGATAGCTCCAACATGACAAATTTTGGCATAGGCTCTGGCAACCCAGCACATTTTGATTGGTCAATATTAAATCTATTTACAATTTATATTTTCAAACAATAATTAAAGAGAAAACAGAAGAAACAATAAGGTTCATTAATGTTGAAGAAGTCTACTTTTTATAGAACAACCCGCAATAGCAATGACCATCCTTTTTGATCTCTTCTTTGTGCCATTTACAAGGACAGATTTTCGCTCTATCGTCTTCTATATTTTCAGTTACTCTCCTGCATGGACAATATCGAGCTCCATATTTCTTCTCGTTTGCTAAAAGTCCTTTTATTAATCTTTCAACAGCCGCTTCATCTGGATTTAGCCTAAAGCCGTTCTTTTCAGCATAATCCTCATACCACTTGATTATCCCATCAACTTCTTGTTTCTCTGCGTTTCTCTCCTCTCCTTTTTCTTCTTTAGACCCTTCTTCTCCCAATGTCTTTTCTAGCCATTCTCTTATAACTTGCTCTGGTCTCGTCCCAATAAACCCATTAACTGGTTCATTATTTCTAAAAAGCACTACAGTAGGAATTCTGTCAATCCCAAATTTCTGACCGACATTTGGAGCTTGGTCCAAATTCACTTTTGCTAAAATAATTTTATCCTCGTACTCCTTAGTCAACTTCTCCAAAATCGGCGATAATATATTGCACGGTCCACACCAAGTCGTCCAGAAATCTACTAGAACCGGCTTTTTGGCTTTTTCTACTTCCTCATCAAAATTTTGATCGGTCAAGATTACTTCTGACATATAAAATTACTTATTTTTAATTATTTCTTTTAATAAAAATTCTATCCTTTTTCTTCTCTTAAAATTAATGGATCTTAAACAAGAAGCCAGATTTTCTTTGAAATATAATTCAATCGCTTTTTTCAAAGCTATATTTATTGCATAAAATTGCTCTGTTATTTTTCGGCAATTCTCTTTTTTCTCTATAAGATTGGCTAACCCATTAGTTTGGCCCTGAATAATATTTAGACGTCGGGTCAATGTATTTTTCCTCATACATTTTAATAATATGTTTATATTTCTAATGACAAATCTAAGTGTACACCCTCCCGGGGTATCTTGTCAAGCAAGTCAACAATGAAAACAGCCTAAAGTAGCAAAGTCTAGAATTGTCTATATAATTTAACCGCCAGGCACACAAGTGCAAGGCGGCAATATTAAGTAGCTCCACCGCGACCAGAATATTGCTTATGGTGGACCGTAGCGGGCTCGAACCGCTGACCCCCTCGATGCCATCGAGGTGCTCTACCAACTGAGCTAACAGCCCTAAATAAAATTAACCTACATATTTAAAATAATCTATATTTGCCTTTTCGTCAAGAATTCATTTTTATAAATTCACATTTATTCCTGACCGGGCATTCGCTGCATAGAGATTTTCTCTTACAAAAACTCTTTCCTAATGCTACTAGAAGCGCATGAAATTCCTGGTAAATTTTAACATTTGGCTTAATTGATTGATGAACCAAACGTTGAATATTCTCGTAACTTGCTTTATCCTTTATTATTTCCAATCTAGAGAAAATCCTCTTGGTATAAGCATCAACCACAAATATAGGCTTGCCAGCTGCATAGAGTAGAATAGAATCAGCTGTTTCATTACCTATTCCTGGAATTTTAAGTAATTCTTTTCTTAATGCACCAAGTGGTTTTTTAAATAATTTGTCTAAACCTTGATGCTTGTTTACATACTTAACAAAAATTTTTACATATTTTGCCTTTTGCTTAAAAAATCCAGCTGGTCGAATAATAGCTCTTAGTCTGATCTCAGATATTCCAACTAGTTTTTCTAAATTTAGCAAGCCATTTTTTCTCAAATTATCCAAAGCTTTCTCTACATTTTTCCAAGAAGTGTTTTGGGTCAGGATTGCTCCGAGGCAAATCTCAAGTTTGGTATTCGATTTGCCTTTCACTGGCCACCATCCTTGAGGACCAAAAAACTTGAGTAATTTATTATATAAACTCTTTATCATTTTTTACTTTCCTTCCCTTCCCATCTAGAAAATATTATTATTCCTATTACACAAATAATAGTAACAACCATAGCTGTAATTATCCTGTAGATATAAGCTGAACCAGTGAGACCAAACATCTCTAGAATCCTATCGGCAGCTTCCTTAATAGCATCCCTCCAGACTAAAGCTATTACAAAAGCAAAGGCAGCAAGGACTGCAGAAATTATTCTTCCCTTTACTTCTCTTCTAAACCGTTTTGCTTCATCTTTAATTTTCTCCTCTATCTCCATAAAAATCACCTCCCTATGTCTCCCAAAATAAATGAGATACTGTTCGAGTAAGCGAGTGAAACGAGCGCATCGAGAACTACTTCTCGACTCGCTAACGCTCGCTCGAAGAATAACAGGTTAACAAGGTAACAATTTCTAATTTCCTAATTTCTAATATCCAATATTCAATATTCAATTCCCCATCATTTAAAATAAATCTCAACAGGCATATTATATTTTTTACTCAAATCTAAAATTTCTTTTCTCAAATCATTCCAGTAATTCGTATCGTATGGAAAAAGAATCTTTTTATATTTTGGCGAAAGTTCAGGGAAGTTCTTTTTTAGAATATTTGCCACGCCATCAAAGTTCTTTCCTTTTGTATTCAAACTATCAAAACTTATTCCATCTATTTTATCTTTAAGTACTTTAAATAATTCTGGTAAATTAGTTATGAAAGGCAAAATTGGTCCAATAAATGCGCAAGTTTTAATTCCAGCTTTATGAAGTTTCTCTAAAGTTTTGATTCTTCGAGAAGAAGAGCTTGAATATGGCTCAAATAATCTCTGAATTTTATCATCCAAAACTGTTATGGTCATTCCTATTTCTAAATCCTTGAATTTCTTAAATAAATCTAAATCACGAAACACAAGAGAAGATTTGGTTAAGAGAAAAACTGAGAAATTATACTTTGATAATATTTCTAAACATTTTCTAGTTAATTTATATTTCTTTTCTAATGACTGATAAGGATCTGAAACACTAGAGATAAAAATGCTAGGTCTTTTCTGGAAATTAGAAAATAACTTTCGAGATGAGAATAATTTCTTAATCTCTTTCTCTAAAATTTCTGGGGCGTTTGTTTTAACATCAACAAACTCTCCCCACTCTTCCGGATAATTCCTAAATCTTTTCATAAACCGAGCATAACAGTAAACGCATTTGTGGATACAGCCAACATAGGGATTTAGAGAAAAGTCTGTTGAAAGACCAGTTCTGGTCAAAATAGATTTAGCTTTAATTTCTCTAATCTTCATCTAAATAAAAAATAGACTTTAACTTTAAACTTTTAACTTTGCTTGCCCCGTAGGAGCGTAGCGACTTTTCGGGTTGAACTTTGCACTTTTAACTTTGAACTTATCTTGTGCCCCTGGCAGGAATCGAACCCACGACGCCTTCCTTAGGACGGAAGCGCTCTATCCACTGAGCTACAGGGGCGGATATAAATCCCTCAATTCAAATAATAGCCTATTTTAGAGCTATTTGCAAGGAATATAAGTTTCGTGCTTCTTGCCGAATTCTCCGTTGCCCTATCGGACAGTCCCGTTAGATTAAACAACATAAAATCTCCAACCAAAAACGCCTCTTTATAGCGAGGCGTTTTTGAAATGGACAAGGTTTATAAATAAAACTTATTCACAACTTCCTGAAGTAGAAGAATCAGCACCTTCCAGAGTCTCATTACACTCTTTAGGTGGATTTTCAAATCCAGAACAAATTCCTTGTTTATAGCCTTCCGCACTTCTTTCTCCCTCATACTTTACATCATTAATAACAAGATCAGGTGAGCCCTCTACATTATATTTCTCATTCAAGACTACCTCGTTTGCCAGCAAATCAAGAGCTTCGTCTTTTTGGCACGTTTTTATTTTTGAAACATCAATCCCTAATGCTTTAGCTACCTTTTCCCAACAAGTATCAACGTCCTGAGCAGTGCAATCTTTATTGACATCTTCAACAAAATCCCAGAATTTATCTTTTTGATATTTAAAAACACAAAGTTCTCTTACGCCTTGATTTAGCTCTTGAACCCCATGCATGGAGCAATATTTATTCTCCTCATCTAAACACCACTCGCTTCCCCCTCCTTGATAATCTGAGTAGATAACATAATGAGGCTCAATCTTAGCTTTGTCTCCCAAAAGTTTTTGCACTGGATACATTAAATCTTCAGCTTGATTGCCAAAAGGACAAAAAGCCATAGTGAATAATTTAGCCTCAGAAACTTCTTTTTTAGGAACCTCTTGGCTAGCTTCCTCCTGAGTAGTCTCACCTGCAACCTCGGAAGTCTTATTTAAATCAACTACCTCAGGAAATAAAAGCTTTCCATTTTTGCTTACATAAGAATCATATTCTTGCTCCCCTATCTTAATTTTAATTTTATAAAGACCAGAGTCTTTATCTTCCGTAGTTTCAAGTAGAGAAGCAGTAGTCTCGCCTTGTAAAAAATTCTCATTAATAAAAGCCACGGCTTTCCCAGATGCTTCATCAGCTGACAACCCTTCTCTGGTTAGATAATTTTTAAATTGATCAAAATATCCAAACCAAGCCGAGGATATAGAACCAGCCAAAGCTATAGCCAAAACAATTATCCCTATTTTCCAATAATTTCTTTTCAATTTTGGTTTTTTAGTATCTGGCTTTTTTTCTTTTAGAGATTTATTCTTCTCCATAATTTTTCCCCTTTCTTAAATTTATTTAAAAAGAATTACTGCAACTTATTAAATATAATAACCTATTAAAATAAAAATAGCAAGTTACAAGATGAATATTAAATACTTGCCTGCTCGTGAGGCAGGTTAGAAATTGAATATTGGAAATTGGGAAATTAATTTCTGATTTCATGCGAAGAGAGCTAATTTGCTAATTCGTACTTGCTAAATAATAAAATATCTGTTATACTACTTTTGTCTTGTTTGCATCTATAAACAAAGGTGCGTGGTCGAAACAGGAAATTAAAATAAGTGAATACGTTTCGGTGTAAATTTTTATTCGCACACTGTTTATTGTATCATAAAATAATCATCATGGCAAAGAAACTTTACGTTGGAAGCCTTCCATATGAGACAACCGAAGATCAACTCAAAGAGCTGTTCAGTAAAGCTGGAAAAGTAGAATCGGCAAACATTATTATCGACAAGTTCTCCAATCGAAGCAAGGGTTTTGGCTTTGTTGAAATGTCTTCTGATGAAGAAGCAGAAAAAGCTGTTAAGACTTTAAACGGACACCAGATGGGAGAAAGAACAATTGTGGTTAATGAAGCACGCCCAATGCGTGAACGAGGAACCGGCGGTGGATTTGGCGGAGGACGACGAGATTTCGGCGGTAGAGACAGAGGTTAACTTCCAATAGAACGGAAATAAAAAAGCCCGCATTACGCGGGCTTTTTTGTATTATACGACTTATACAGGAAAACAGGCGGTTTTACAACTCATAAAAGGGAAGAAACGGCTGCGGAAAAGTTGACATTCACCTGACATTCTAGAATGTCAACTAATTTTAAGTTGTTTCTTCATCCTCGTCTTCGGGAGGTGGAGGAGTTGATGGACTTTCATTCGCTACAGAAGTGGTAGAAGAAATAGAAATTGAGGTAATGGATTTTTTCGGCAGACCATCAATAATGGATCTATGTTTGGTCAGTTGGTCCTCAACTTTTTGTCTTATCTCTTGCATTCGTTGGTTATACTTCGTCTCATCTAATTCGTCTTTAAATTTATCTAAAGAATTCAGAAAATCATTAGCCAAAGTCTCTGCGTCAAGAACTATTCCAATCTTATCATCTACAAAAAGTGGGGGTCGCTCATTAGTTCTACTGACAGCCCCTCTGGGGAAAAATTCATGAGCTAAGCCATTTCTGTAAATATCTTTTAAAATTTTTATTGGGTACTCTCTGGGGTTAGAGAAACATTTGTCAATATACTCCTTCACATTTCCAAACTTCCTATCTTCCCCAAGCAGGAATCCACCTAAGAATTCCATAGAGACTATAACACACAAAGCAAGGAAAAAATCAATGTTTCCAGGTTGTCCTGGATGGACCCGAACCCCAGTCATCATCCTTTCAAAGTCTCTCTTTATCCAACCAAAAACATATTTATTTAAAAATTCGTCTTTGTTCATATTATTTTAATAATTTTTCAATAGGAGTTTCTAAAGCATTAACAATTTTTTGAAGTGACTCAACGGTTGAGTCAGGATTATTACCAGCTTCAATATTAACAATTGTATTTAAAGACAAATCGTCTAATTTTGATAACCTGTCCCGAAAAATACCTTTTTCTTGTCTTGTCTAGTCGGGGCACTGGGATTTGAACCCAGGATCTCAGGAACCCGAATCCTGCGCGTTACCGCTACGCTATGCCCCGGTGGACCCAGAGGGATTCAAACCCTCGACCTCAGCAATGCGAATGCTGCGCTCTATCAACTGAGCTATAGGCCCAAAGAAAATGCAAAGTGAAAAATGCAAAATCAAAAATTATAATTTGGTTAACTTATCACTTAATCAAACTATACCCTCAGCCATGAGACATTCTTAAATAGCTCTTGAACTAATTTAGACAAAACTCCCCATTTCTGATCAGCTAAATAAAGAGCCACAAACAGGGCTAAGAAAAATCCATTGATATAAAGCACGCGGATAATGTCTTTCTTAGAGAAAGATACCTCACCTTCCAAATTTTCTTCTTGTTTAGACATAATAGTAAACTTAAAACTCAAAGCTCAAATGTTAAAACTAAATGGTAAAACTAAAAGTTGATTAAATGAATCTAGAATCTGGAATTTGGAATCTAGAATTATAAAGCTCTAGATTCAAGATTCTATATTCTAAATTCTGAGTAATTTTAAGCTTTGAACTTATTATACCAGAATTCTGCATAATCACAAGGCCAAATCTTGCCAAATCTTGCATATTCGTGTATATTAAGATATATCCATTTCATAAATTGTCTAGCTTATGACCATTAATATATTTAATCTTATTCTAATTATTGTTCTTTCAGCTCTTGCTTTGTGGCTAACGGTTCTTCAATTTAAACTCCACAAGTTTGCCAAACAATACAAAGAATTCTTTTCTGGTAAGAGCGGGAAGGCTTTAGAAGACGTAATTTTGAATCAAGGGAAGCTTATCAAAAGAATGGGTTCTGATATCAAAGAACTCTACAATTCAGAGAACAAATTAGATAAACGTGTTAATTTATGCATTCAAAAAGTAGGATTAGTTAGATATAATCCGTTTAGAGATTCAGGCGGAGATATAAGCTTTTCAATTGCTTTACTTGATGATAAAGATACTGGGCTAATTCTAACAGGTCTTTATGCAAGAGATAAAACAAATCTTTTTGCTAAGCCGGTAATTAAAGGGAAGTCTGAGTATCATTTAACAGATGAGGAACTCGAGGCGATTAGGAAAGCAAAGGAGGCAAGAATATGAGGAGCTTGTGCAATATGAGATTCATATTACTTATTACTTAACTCATAGCTCTCTACTTAACTAATTTATAAACAGCTCATATTACTTAATATTATAATCAAAGGAACAAAAATATGGACAATCAACAAAATGAACTTCTTAATGCTAACGCGGCCGAGACCATTGTCGGATCTTCAGTATCTATTGAGGGAGATTTTAAATCTGAAGGTAATGTGCGTATTGACGGAGAAGTTTCAGGATCAGTGGTTACTAAAAAGGATTTAGCTGTGGGAGAGAATGCCAAGATTAAGGCCAATGTAAAAGCAGAAAATATAGTTATAGCTGGGAGAATAGAAGGGAACGTAGAAGTCAAAAATCAACTAGAGCTAACCGAAACCGGGGAGGTACAAGGAGACATCAAAACAAAAGTAATCTCCATCAAACCCGGCGCAGTATTCAACGGTCAATGTTCAATGGAACAACTCAAAGAAGAGGGCGAGGAAGAAAAAACAGAAGAAAAAGAAGAAGAAACTGAAGAATAACCAATTACCAAATTCCAAGATACAAATAAATCACAATAACCAATGACTCAAATTCCAAACAGTTTAGTTATTGATAAATTGGTAATTGGACATTATTTGGAAATTGTGATTTGGTAATTGGGATTTTAGGAAATTATGTACTATTATATTGTCGACAAACCAAAATACAAATCTCGATATTTCGATAGACTTATTAAACGGATAAGTGGCCGATTAATGAATCTGAATGTGGACGGAGAATTCGCTCAGAGTTCTCCTATTCGGACTGTTAAGAGACTCGCCCAATTAGGTCTAGAAAAAAAGCATCAAACTATTATAGTTATAGGTCAAGATGAATCATTTAACCAGGTTTTGCAAGTGATAGCCGGAAGTGAAGTAGCTCTAGGATTTATTCCTTTAGTCAGGTCAAGTCGTATCTCTCAAATATTAGGTACAGGTGATATTTTAGAAGCCTGTAACATAGTAGCTTCTCGCAAGACAGAGGAAGTAGATTTAGGTAGAATATCCGGTAGGTATTTTTTTTCTTTCCTAAATTTAGGATTTAGTGCCAAAATTTCTCGCTATGTAAAGAATGGAAGGCTCGTCAATTTAAAAACGCAGATTAATATTTTTTTTGATTTATTGAGATATAAAGCACCTCAGGTAGAATTTGAATGTGATGGAAATTTTAGAATCAGATGCAAACTATTTATGGCTCAGGTAGTCAATTCTATAAATACAAAAAAGTTTGGAGATATTCCTTTTCTCGCATCCCAAACCTTCAGCCCTCAAGATGGATTTCTAAACTTAATTATTGCTCCCAAATTATCTTCCTTTAGTCGTTTGAAAAATACTAAAACTATACTTAAAGGAAGTTTCAAATCACTTTCAGAAATTTCTCTTTTTAAAGCTAAAAAAATTATTGTTACTGCTCCTAAAACAGAATTTGCTTTTGCTGACGGAGTCAAGATAGGCAAAACGCCCCTACAAATTGACGTTGTTCCAAAAAAGTTAAGGGTGATTACAGGAAAGGAAAGAACGTTCTGAATAGAAATTGAATATTAAATATTTGATATTAAATATTTAACTTTTCACTTTGAATTTTGAATTTTGAATTTTGAATTTTTATCATGACCAATCAAACCTCAAAATTAAAAACTAAAGTTTCTAGTTTAGTTGCAAGGCCCCCGATTGTCTGTATCATGGGCCATATTGATCATGGTAAGACCACTCTCTTGGATACAATTCAAAAAACAAATATTGCTACAAAAGAAGCGGGCAAAATTACCCAACATATTAGAGCTTGCCAAGTTGAATATAAAGGGAGATTGATAACTTTTATTGATACCCCAGGGCATGAGGCCTTTCAAGCGATGCGCAAGAGAGGAAGTCAAGTAGGTGATATTGCTTTGATTGTTATTGATACAGTTGAAGGAATCAAAGACCAAACCAAGGAAGTGATCAGTTACGCCAAAAAAGCAAAGGTTCCCACAATAGTAGCTTTGAATAAAATTGATCTACCCCAAGCTAATCTTGAGAAAGTAAAAAGGCAACTTCAAGAAATAGACTTAGCTCCAGAGGAATGGGGAGGAAAGACAATTACTTGCGAAATATCAGCTAAAACTGGTAAAGGCGTAGACGAGCTTTTGGAGATGATCAAACTCGTGGCTGAAATGGAAGAATTAAAAGCTGATCCGAATGCTCAACTTGAAGCCCAAATTATAGAATCTCATTTAGACAAAAATCTAGGACCGGTAGCTACAATCATAATTAAAAATGGTACATTAAGAATAAATGATATTGTAGTAGCTGATGGGGAAGTAGGCAAAATTCGGCTGATTAAAGATTTTCAAGGAAGAAGAATCCCTCAAGCCCTACCTAGTATGCCGGCATTAATTGCTGGGCTAAATAATGTACCAAAAGTAGGAGCTATTCTCAATGTATCTAATACTCTCGCGGAAGCTCAGGAGATAGCTGAAAAGAAGGCCCAGGCTATCTCACAAACAAAACAAGCAAAAAAAACAACTAAAACTATTCTGAATATTATCTTGAAAACAGACTGCCAAGGGTCCTCAGAAGCAATTCGAGAATCTTTAAAACAAATAAAGAGCCCCGAGGTTAGATTAAATATAGTCTTAAGTAGTGTAGGCAATATCAACGAACAAGATCTTTTAATGGCTAAAGTATCTAGAGCCCATGTTTTAGGTTTTAATGTGAAGATAGACCGTCAAGCCTCTGAAATTCTTAAAAGGGAACATATCCCGACCAAAGTCTATGATGTTATCTACGAACTTATCCAGAATGTTGAGAAAAAACTTAAAGCTCTAATTAAACCAAAATTTGAAGAAATCTGTCTGGGTAAGGTTAAGATTAAAGCTATATTTAGAAAAGAAAAAAAATCTATGATTGTTGGCGGTAAAGTATCGTCTGGAGAAATCCAAAATAAAAATAACGTCAAGATTTTGAGAGAAAAAAAGGAAATAGGCCAAGGAAAACTTACCCAACTTCGACAAGACAAAAAAGATATAGTCTCTGTAAAACAAGGGCAAGAATGCGGAATGAAAATAGAGACAGAAATTAAAATTGAGGAAGGAGATATAATAGAAGTGTGTAAAATGGAAGAAAAGCGAATGTCAAACAATTAATAAATTGTTAAATGGTTTGATAGCTTGATGGCTCAATGGCTAGATAGTTAATAAAAACCATGGAACTATTAAACTATAAAGCTATTTAAATTTGCATGTCTAAACGTATCGAACGTGTCAACTCACTTGTTAGGCAGGAGCTGGGGAAAATTCTTCAGGAATATTTGCAAGGAAAAGATTTCAGTCTGGTCACTATCACTCGGGTGGATACTTCTCCTGATTTGAGTTATGTAGATGTGTACTTAGATATATTAGAAGCATCTCAAAAGCAAAAAATTCTGGATTTTTTAAATAGAAACATCTATCATATTCAGCAAAGATTAAATAAGAAATTAATAATGAAATACGTACCTCAGATAAGATTTAAGATTGACACTTCGCAGGAATATGTAGACGAGATTGAAAAATTGATTAAAGAATCAAAGGGAAATAATCAATAATTGTTCTACTGCTCTATTGTTCTATTGTTAAATGGCTTCGTAGTTTAATGGCTTGATAGCTATAGAACTATTGAGCTATAAAGCTATTATTTATTTCATTTGACACAACTTCAAAAATAGACTAGACTATCATCTACTATTAATTAAATCTGTAATTCTAAATTTATCTATGTTATCTATAAGATTTTCAAGAACAGGGAAAAAGCACCAACCTTATTTTAGGATACTTGTTCAAGAAAAATTGCGTGCCCCCCAAGGCAAGTTTATCGAAATAATAGGAAATTATAATCCAAGGACTAAAGAGTTAAGCATAAAAGAAGACCGTGCCAAATACTGGCTTGGGGTAGGAGCAAAACCTAGCGATACAGTTCATAGACTTTTAACTAAGAAAAATCTGGTTAAACCGCTTGCTCCAAAAAAATTCTCTATTAAGAAAAAGGGTAAAGAAGAAAAGAAACCCACCTCTTTACCCGACGAAGCTCCATCAGGAGCGAAGGCAGGTTTACCCGACGAAGCTCCATCAGGAGCGAAGGCGGGCGCTAAAGCTTCCGTCTCCGCTAAAGCTACGGCGGGCAAGGAACCCACCTCCGCTAAAGCTATGGCGGGCAAGGGAGAAAAACTCGGGGCAAAAACAGCCGAACCAAAAAAGCCTCCTAAGTCTGAGAAACCAAAAAAAGAAGAAAAAAAAGAATAATTGTTATATTGCTCTATTGTTTCATTGTTCTATTGTTCTACTGCCATATTGCTTAATAGTTAAATGGCTTAATGGCTATAAAACTATTGAACTATAAAGCTATCGTTTATTTTTACCATTAATGAATTTGACAAACTTATTTAACTATGCTAGACTTAAAACAGTTAGTAAAATAGTCCCGATTTAATCGGGGTCCCGTAAGGGAGATGTGCTGAAATTAAAAAATCCGGCAGAAGGTCTGTAGCTGAGAGACTCATTAAACTACAGGTTTTGCTGACCAAAAGATTCAATTAGAAATAAATTAGAAAGGTCGATTCTGCACTGCTATTTACTTAAATCATACTATTTACTAATCTAAGAAACAATATGCCAGGAAGAAAACCAGTTGATCAAGAATTTGTAGAGTATGTGGTAAAATCTATTGTTGATTATCCTGATAAAGTAAAAGCTGAGCGTAAAGTTGACGAAATGGGAGTACTTATTACCTTAAATGTAGATCCGGCAGATATGGGTAGCGTAATTGGTAAATCAGGCCAGACTGCCCATTCTTTGAGAACTCTTCTCCGAGTGGTTGGAGCGAAAAATAATGCTCGAGTTAATCTAAAAATCACTGAGCCAGAAGGAGGAAAGAACTTTGCTCCAAAGACATCTGAAGAAGCTCCCGCAAAGAAAGAATCAGCTTCAGAAGTAGACGACTTGAAGCTTTAAGCCACAACCCAAATTGAAATTTTTCAAAAGCCGTGCTATGCTCAAAGAAGCTAGATACGGCTTTTGTGTATGATTCATAAATAAATTTTCAATTTTCAATTTACAATTTTCAAATTAACCAACGACCCCAAACAGTTTGATTATTGATAAATTGGTAATTGGACATTATTTGGAAATTGGGATTTGGTCATTGAGATTTAGCAGAATAATATGCTTCAATTTGACATCATTACAATCTTTCCTGATATCTTTGACTCTTATTTTAATGAGAGCATAATTAAGCGTGCCCAAAAAAAGAAATTAGTTAAAATCAATATTCATAATTTGAGAAAGTGGACTCTTGATAAACACAAAACTGTTGATGATAAACCATATGGAGGAGGAGCCGGAATGGTTATGAAAGTAGAACCAACTTTTAAAGCGATATCCGAAATAAAAAGATCAAGAATCAAAAATCAAGAATCAAAAATTATCTTACTTACTCCTCAGGGTAAATTATTCAATCAAAAAATTGCTAAACGATTATCTAAACTAAAGCAAATAATTCTTATTTGTGGACATTATGAGGGCGTGGATGAACGGACAAGAAAATATTTAGTAGATGAGGAAATTTCTATTGGTGATTATGTATTAACCGGCGGAGAACTTCCAGCTATGATTTTATCAGATACAATTATCAGGCTCATCCCTGGTGTGGTAGGAAAGAAAGATTCGGTAAAATATGAATCTTTTGAAAAAGGACTTCTGGATTATCCCCAATATACTCGACCAGAAAATTTCAAAGGATGGAAAGTGCCAAAAATACTTTTGTCTGGAAATCATAAAAAAATACAAGAATGGAGGATGAAAAAAGCAATTGAAAAGACTAAAAAAAGAAGACCAGACTTACTTAAATAATGATCAAAAACAACGGTTCTATAGCTCTATGGTTTTATAGTTAAATGATTTCGCAACTATCAAACTATTAAGCTATTAAACTATTTAATTATTTCCCCTTGACAAACTTATTAATTTGACTATAATAAAATAGGAGATTTAAAAATAATTTTTCTCAATTGTCCTTTGACAACTGAAAAGTGATAGGAAAGCAAAACGTCTATTAGATGCCTTATAAAAGGCATACAAATTTACATTAGTAAATTTTTTATTGAGAGTTTGATCCTGGCTCAGGATGAACGCTGGCGGCGCGCCTTATACATGCAAGTGGAACGATCCGATTCTATCGGAAAGTCGCGAACGGGTGAGTAACACGTTGGTATCTACCCCAAAGTAGAGAATAATTCCGAGAAATCGGGACTAATACTCTATGTGTTCGAAAGAACAAAGACTTTTGTCGCTTTGGGAAGAACCTGCGGCCTATCAGCTTGTTGGTAAGGTAACGGCTTACCAAGGCTTTGACGGGTAGCTGATTTGAGAAAATGACCAGCCACAATGGGACTAAGACACGGCCCATACTCCTACGGGAGGCAGCAGTAGGGAATCTTCGGCAATGCCCGAAAGGGTGACCGAGCGACGCCGCGTAAAGGAATAAGATCTTTGGATTGTAAACTTTTTTTCTCCCAGACAAAGCTCTGATGGTATGGGAGGAATAAGGGGTTTCTAAACTCGTGCCAGCAGAAGCGGTAAGACGAGTACCCCAAGCGTTATCCGGAATCATTGGGCGTAGAGCGTTGTATAGGTGGTCTAAAAAGTCCAATATTAAATCTTAAGGCTCAACCTAAAGTTTGTATTGGAAACTTTTAAACTTGAGTAAAATCGACGCAGGTGGAACTTCCAGAGTAGGGGTTACATCCGTTGATACTGGAAGGAACGCCGAAGGCGAAAGCAGCCTGCGAGATTTTACTGACACCGCGTACACGAAAGCGTGGGGAGCAAAAAGTATTAGATACACTTGTAGTCCACGCCGTAAACAATGGATACTAGCAATTTGAAGTCTTCGACCCTTCAAGTTGCGAAGCTAACGCGTTAAGTATCTCGCCTGGGAAGTACGGCCGCAAGGCTAAAACTCAAAGGAATAGACGGGGGCCCGCACAAGCGGTGGAGCATGTGGTTTAATTCGACAATAAGCGTGGAACCTTACCAGGGCTTAGACGTACAGGGAATTCTTTGGAAACAAGGAAGTGCCCTTTTTGGGAATCCTGTACTCAGGTGCTGCATGGCTGTCGTCAGTATGTACTGTGAAGCGCTCCCTTAATTGGGGTAACATACGCAACCCCTATCCTAAGTTATTATGTCTTAGGAAACTGCTCCGATACATCGGAGAGGAAGGTGGGGATGACGTCAAGTCAGCATGGCCCTTGATGTCCTGGGCGACACACGTGCTACAATGGCTAGTACAACGGGATGCCTAGGCGCGAGCCGAAGCCAATCCTTATAAAACTAGTCCAAGTTCGGATTGAAGTCTGCAACTCGACTTCATGAAGCTGGAATCGCTAGTAACTGCAAATCAGCCACGTTGCAGTGAATACGTTCTCGGGCCTTGTACTCACCGCCAAATAAAATGTGCCTGGCAGCTTAGTTAGCTAGTAGGTGAAAATCCTGCCTCTAAATTCTTATTTAGAGTAGCCAAAAAAATAGCAGTCTAACTTTCGTAAGAAAATTAGATGAAGGGCTTGAGGCAAATGGCAGCCTATGATATAATTCATTTTAGACGACCGCTGCGGGCGGTTAGCGGGAAGTCTAATTCTCATTATCGATTATCAATAGGATGCCAGAAAAAGTTAACTAAGTAACCCAGGGAGATCCTAGAAAGAAAGGGCAAGAATATCTGCTATATTATTTAGCAGACTTTCTAGGAAGTCAGCTGGTATCATAGTACTTGGTATCTTTTAAGAAAGATGCTAAGGAAGGAGCTTTCCGTTTATGCTATCTAAAGATTACATAGTTGGATTAACTGATGGAGAAAGCAGTTTTACTGTCTATATCCGACCACCTCGAAAAATGCAGGGAGGAAAGAATTATCGGATAGAATGTCATTATTATCTCAAACTAAGAGAAAACGAACTATCTCTGCTCAGAGAAGTTAAAGACTTTTTCGATTGCGGCCGAATATCATTTCAGAAAGATAAAAGAGTAAATCATCGGGATTGTTATCGTTTTGAAATAAGTGATATAGAAAGCATCAGAAAAGTGGTGATTCCTCTTTTCAAACAGAATTCATTACACAGTGTTGGCAGAAGAAAAGATTTTAAAAGATTCTGTAAGATTGTAGATTTGGTAGACAAAAAAGCGCATCAAACTAAGAAAGGATTAAAGGAAATAATGAAATTAAAATCTCAAATGCATCAATAAAAGTATAAGTGGACTCGCTGATTACGGGAAATCCGTACGATCAGTGGGAACGGAAATTAGCCCTAAATATTCCAATCCGTCACGTCAAAAAAGTCGGTAATACCCGAAGCGCCCTTTTACAGGGTTCTAAGGTAGGATCGATAATTGGGACGAAGTCGTAACAAGGTATCCCTAGGGGAATCTGGGGATGGATCACCTCCTTTCAAGAGTACATAAGATATGCACAAATAAATCATGCATATCTGAAGTAAGGCCGATCCTATGGTAGTAATAGGCTACCCGAAATTCAACATCGTCAAAGTTGAAATATCTTAGACGTTTTACAAAAACGAGTCTCAAAATGAGACTCTCTCCTATCACTCTTCGGTTGCCAAAGGACGCTAAGCGTCCCAAAGGAAAA
>Ga0315543_1001541_pt1 | contig 24660 bp, 23 predicted proteins | sample SalMarSW160210MG_2_FD_203098 | JGI IMG/M metagenome (GOLD analysis project Ga0315543, IMG submission 203098) | Salt marsh sediment microbial communities from the Plum Island Ecosystem LTER, Massachusetts, United States - Salt Marsh Sediment SW1601-210 ... | reverse complement strand
CCGTTTTGACGGCTTCGCTGCTGAGAATCTCCTTTATCTTCCCGAAAGAAAGCAAATCTTTTTTATTCACTTTCCATATGTCGCAAATCTTACACCTGGAATTGCATTTGTATGTCAATGCAAGGGTGAGGTTTGATATTTGGCAAGGCATGTTATCCCCGTCTGGTATGTCCACAACATTCACATTAAGTATAAGAAATAAGACTTAAAAACATTATAAACAGTAAAAAATTATGGCTGTCCAGTTTATTGATTTTGAGAGGATGAATGCTGAAATAAAGAGCGAGATATTTCAAAAAACAGACAAATTTCTCAGGATCGACGAGTTTGCCAACCCGCCCCCGGAATCTGAATACGTGAGGTGTTTTGAGAAAGAATTCGCGGATTACTGTGGCACAAGGTTTGCAGTCGGTGTCGGATCAGGAACTTCCGCTCTGACACTTTCTTTGATTGCCGCGGGAATCAGAAATGGGAACGAGGTCATTACCGTACCGAATACCTTTATAGCAACGGCATTAGCTATAGCATCGAGTGGCGCAAGACCGGTTTTTACGGAAATTGACCCGAAAACCCACAACATAGACCCGAAGAGGATAAAGGATAAGATAACTGACAAAACAAAAGCCATAGTGCCAGTTCATCTGTACGGCCAGCCGTGTGACATGAAAGAAATCATGGAAATTGCTGAGGAGAACGATCTCTGTGTCATAGAAGATTCATGCCAAGCCCATGGCGCAACATATGGTGGCAAGAAAACGGGATCTATAGGTGATGTTGGTTGTTTTAGCTTTTTCCCTACCAAGAATTTGGGATGTTTCGGGGATGGTGGTGCAATAACAACCGACAATGAAGAAATCAATGAAAGAGTGAAATCAATGAAAGAGTACAAAGGTCCGGACACAGATTCTGCGTTGAGGATGAATCCATGCGGGCATAGCAGACTTGACCCGTTCCAGGCTGCGATATTGCAGATAAAAATTAAATATCTCGACAAATGGAATGAAATGAGACGGAGAAATGCGAATTTGTACGGAAAATTGATTCAATGTTCGGGAATCGAAACGCCGACGGAAGCGAAGGATAGAAAGCACGTATTTTATCTTTACGTCATAAAAGCGGAGAGGAGAGACAGCCTCAAGATTTGGCTGGAAACTCATGGGATAAAGACAAAGATACATTATCCGTTCCCGATTCACCTGCAAAAGTGTTTTGGTGATCTTAATCTGCCAGCCGGTTCCTTCCCGGTAGCTGAAGATGTCAGCAAAAGAATACTATCACTACCCATGTTTCCCCAGCTGACGAGTGAGGAAATTGTGGAAGTTGGAGAAGCTGTTCGAAAATGGGATGAAAGACAAAAAAATTAAATGAAAATTGATTTTCAAATTAATTTTTTTCAAAAGTTATCAAAGATTCATTCTCTAAACTTTTTTTTTCAATTTCGAATAATGTAAAACCCGAGCCCCCGATAATTTCCAAGAGGCTCTCTTTCATTTTCGGTTTTTTGTCTACATAGTTAATCGTGAAGTACCTGCCTCCCTTCAGAACCCTCTCAATCTCCTTTACTGCTGATACCATTCTTTCCTCAAACCCGTCTTTCGCTAACATGAACTCTTCATGAAAATTTATCTTTAAACGAAGCCATGAGCACCAAATCGAGGAAAGATTTAAATAAGGCACCGAATAGGGCGGATCAATGAAAACAAAATCAACGGATTCGTTTTTCAAAAAATGTAAATTTGAAGCGGAAGAAACAAACAATTTGTAATCAGAGCCTCTCACAAGCCTGTTCATTCTTCTTTTTATTTCACAAAACTTTCCACACCCCTTTTCGAATATTTCCATAAGGTTTATTTTTTCCCTAAAGGGTTCTTTTTCCAATATCAATTCGTCTCCGCAGATATTTGGAACAATCTGGGTCAGGGTTGATGTGAAACATATTTTCAGTGAATTGCGGACGCTTTCCGTGACTTCAAGCGATTGTATAGAATCATACAGACCGGATAAGGCGGTGAGATTATTTCCTGATATGAAGTTGCCAATATCCACATTTTTTACACGGTTTTCTATAAAAATTGGAATATTTTTTGGGAACCACCCAGCCCTGAAATCCCTGTTTTCCTTGATTTTTTTCAAGGCTTTCCTCATATCATTCAGATTTACATAGTCCAGTACACTTTTTGTCAAAAATACTGCAAATGGGTTCAAATCAGAGCCTATGGCTTTCCTTTTTGACATCAGGGATTCCATCACTACAGTTCCCGCACCCATAAAAGAGTCAAGAACAACTTCGTTTTTTTTACTAAATTTATTTATACACTTTCTTATCGAGTTGCAGTCTTTTGTGCTCCAGTAAGGATGGAATTCGTACCACATCTTAACTCACCGATTTCTGGTAAGATGAGAAAGACCCGTGATAAGATAAGCACATGGGGCACATACGTGCCCTCACAGTTTTTCTGACCTTCCCGGACTTTTCCGATTTCCATATTTCATCGATGGAATCTTTTTCAACATCACCAACGGGGGCAAAATAAAGGCAGAGGTATACTTCACCATCAGGCATTATGAAAACAGAATTCTCGGCCGCGTCGCATTCAACGCCGACGGATTTTCTGTCCCTTAAAAACCCCGGTATATTCTCTATGAAAGCGGCGTCATGCAGGTTCTTCTGCCTTAGAAAGTCCCAGCGAATGATGCTTATCTGCCTTTCGATTTCCAGTATCTGCCCTGCCGAAAATTTTGTATTAAAATTCTTCTCCGGTCTTGTATAGCTGCTCAGGTTCTCGACGGGCTTTACATGAAACCTTGCATTGTACTTTTTGGACAAATTGTAGACGTCAAGTATCTCGTCATAATTCAATGGGGTTATGGTGAACTTGAACACAATGTCATTTTCATGGAACTCCTCCCTCACAAGTTTGACAGTTTCCATCGTCCTTTCAAATGCACCCACCACCCCCCTCTGCAAATCATGATTTCTAATCCCGTCAACGCTGAAGGATAATGTCGCATCGTGTTCACAATTCCGCAAAAACTCCATAATCTCGTCCCTGCATAAACCGTTTGTTGATATCAGCATGAAGGATTCGGGCAGTGTTTGTTTGATTAAATTAACGATATCTATGAGGTCGTTCCTCATGAAAGGCTCCCCGCCTGTCAGGAAGACGTTCCTGACCGTTTTGACGGCTTCGCTGCTGAGAATCTCCTTTATCTTCCCGAAAGAAAGCAAATCTTTTTTATTCACTTTCCATATGTCGCAAATCTTACACCTGGAATTGCATTTGTATGTCAATGCGAGGGTGAGGTTTTTGAGCATGGGTCTGGCCATGTTAATTACTAATGGGCACAAAAATAAAAAGATAAAGAATAGAATTGCTTCTCTAATTTACAATTTTCATCGAGCCAGGTCTTTATTCTTTTTTCCGAATCCCTCCATTCCAGATGAAAGTTGTATATGTACCAAAATTTATCAGTTGTTGAATACATATTTTGGAGTTTTACCGGTGAACTCCAGTCATTTTCATCCACACCGATTATTGTCCTATTGCTATAATATCCAAAGGGTGCCGTAACAACGGACGGTTCAACCACAACAAGCTCGTTTTCATCAACACTCTCTAAAAAAGATGCAGCTGACCTGTAGTCGTGATTTGGTGTTGTATAATAAACATACAAACCTAAGGAATTTAGAAAAATTACAATTATCAGCGATATTGCAGAAAGCCTTTTCTTCCTAAAAGATAACATACCCTTTGCAACAAAAATCAAGAAGAATGGCAGAATAAAAAAGAAATACTGTTCATAAATTCTGGAAAATAACGAGTATATTGTGAGTAGTAATACAGGCACCACAACCGTGCTCACTCCCAATATTTTTTTACGCCTTTCTTTTGCCGTTAAAAGGTAAGACGCAAATATGCACACAGATATATACAGCACAGCAAGGTTCACGTCGAAAATTGAATAGCTCGGCTCAAGTGACCTTAAAAGATCAAGCCCGTCGTAATTATAAAACATTGGTGCAGCAGAGGCTCTCATTATGCCTGAAGCGGTGTAATTATATTGCAAGAACTCCAAAACCTTGAAAATCTGAGGTAAAAGCAGGACAAAGATCGTTGTAATGGAAATAATCAATTTCTTATGAAAGATTTTTTTCTGCCCAGAAAAATTCAAAACAAAGAGCGTCATCTCACCGATGAAAAGAAAAATTGTGAAATAATGCACGTAAAAGGCAAATATGGTGAATAGGGAATATAAAATCCAATATTTGTTAGCGTCCTTTTTGAGCGCCTTATAGAAGAAGTAAAAAGACAAAAGCGCCGTTAACATGAGAAGCGTATACATCCTAACCATTTGAGAATTCTTAATCAATATGGGCATCATCGCCAAGAGGAGAGAAGACAGCAAACCGACTCTTTCATCGAATAAATCTTTCCCTAACCTGAAAACCAAGGGTATCGACAAAACGCCAAAAATTACAGAGAGGAATCGCACCGAGAATTCACTGCTGCCAAAAAATGAGATAAATGCCTTGAGAATGTAAAAATATGCCGGCGGGAACACGGGATTGGAGGAATAGTTGTAAGGTGGGTTATAAACAACAATCTTCTGACTTTTAAAAAGGAAATCTGATAAATCGGTAGCTTCTGCCCCCCGTATGGAGGAAACCTCATCGTACCACAGGCTTTTTGAATCCAGACCATAAACCTGTAAGAGAAATGCAAAAAGGATTATCAAGACTAGTATTTTTTCCGTCCCGGATATTTTATTTATAACATCCGCCATTTGCATGCACCATTCAAAAATATGAATTTATACCCCCGTTATCTTTTTGGCCATAGCCAGTAATCCTTTCTATAAAATCTTCACTCAAATAACGTTTAGCTATAACTTTGTTGTAGTCGTATTCTGCTGAAGCGCCGTTGATGGAAGTTCCAATAAAATCCAAGATTTTTCTGGGTGTGAATCTGAGGATGTTTTTTAAAATGAAGGCGTAATCACTTCTAAAGTAGTCTTTTTCGTTCTTTGTCCCGTTAAACATTTTGAAAATCTTGCTTGGCCTTATGAAATCCTTTAAATATTCGTTTCTCACCTTCCTGAATTGTTTTTTAAAATTTTTCATGACTGCTATCTGACTATCGTAATAGAACATATCACTGATTATTCTACCGCTTTTTTCAGCTTCCTCGTAACCAATGGTACAGGGGATAGGTCTAAAAGGATTAATTGCCCTTTTATCGCATATTTTTTTACTATATTTTATCATCCTACGGGCTTCACCTTCTGTCTCTCCCGTATAACCTAGTATGAACAGTCCGTAGACAAAAATATCGTTCCTTTTCAGGAATTTGTATACATTCAAGTAATCATCCAGGACATCATCAAATTTCATTCCCTTCTGAAAAACATCAAGCATGCTTTGTGACAGATTTTCATAACCCACCATCAAAACCCTGAGGCCCGATTTGGCTGCGCTTTCATAGAGATCGGGATGCGTTTTTATAGAATCAACCCTGCCGAAAGAAAACCAATCAATATCAAGACCCTCTTTCCTAATCCTGCTGCATATCTCCAAATCTCGTTTATAATTCGCCCCAAAATTATCATCAATAAAACCCAGTTTGCTAACGCCCATACTTCTCAGTATATTCAACTCTTCGAGGACCCTGTCAACTGATTTGAATCTTTGTTGCCTTCTCCACAAGGCATTTACAGCACAAAACTTGCAAGAATGAGAGCAACCCCTTGATGTTTCTATGCTGCCTGTCAGTCCGTTTTTTTTATAATAAAAGCTGTATTTTTTTAAGTCCAACAGCTCCCATTTGGGAATGGGAAGAGAATCGATGTTATTTACGAAAGGTCTGTCTTGGTTTACCCTAACCTTTCCGTCGTCATTGTAGGTGATGCCCTTTATTTTTTTTACACCCCCTCCATTTTCCAGGCAATTTATCAGCTCAGGAAATGTCAATTCCCCTTCATTTCTGACGACAAAATCAACACCCTTTTTTGACCATTTCATATGATGAAAGGTGGCGTGGTGGCCGCCAATAACTATCTTGACATTTGGGTTTATTTTTCTTATGACCTTGATATTTATCTCTGTGTTTAAAGCTATTGTGCAAGAGGGGATGCTGATTGCTACAATATCGGTGTCATTGACCTTTTTCTTAAATTTTTTGATGTCGGGCTTTTCCACGACACCGTCCAATATTTCGCAATCGTTGTCATCCACTGTAGCGGCTAACTGGGGGAATGTTACCGATGGAAAATTAAATACAGACCTTGTTTTGTCTGGAGGCAATGGCCATTTTTCATATAATTTAATAGGATTGAGGAACAATATTCTCATGCAATCACACTATTTAGTATAATTTAATAATCGTGTTTACATTTTTATAATATGAAAATATTGTTCATACACCCAAGGCCCGAATCTCTCGGAATCGAGTATCTCTCAGCTGTTTTGAAAAAGGCGGGCCATGAAACTAAACTTATAATTGATCCTGAACTGTTCAGTGATTCACATATAGAAATTAAGTTTCTCGCCAAAATATTCAATTTCAAAAAGAAAATTATAAAAAGGGCGAAAAAGTATGGCCCGGACGTGGTTTGTTTTTCAGTAATCAGTGATTACTATAACTGGGCAAAGGATATTGCCAGAGAAATAAAAAATGAACTGGATGTGCCCATAATCTTTGGAGGAATTCATGCAACTTCCGTTCCAGAGCGTGTAATAAGAAACAGTTTTGTCGATTTCGTCGTTGTCGGAGAAGGTGAATTCGCTATTTTGGAGATAATAAATAGTATGAAGAGTGGAAGAAAAAAAACTGACATAAAGAACGTTTGGATGAAAAATAACGGCAAAATTATATCTAACCCGCTAAGACCGCTGGAGAAAAATCTGGACAGTCTTCCATACCCAGACAAGGATATTTTCTATGATGAGATACCGAATATAAGATACGGGTACAGCATGATAACTAGCCGTGGTTGCCCATTTAGGTGCAGCTACTGTAATAACAGTCTTTTGAAAAGGCTTTACGACGGAAAGGGGGAATATCTTCGAAGGCGGACCGTTGATAATGTCATAGATGAACTAAAACTCGCGAAGAAAAAATACGATATCAGAACTGTGATATTCCACGACGAAATTTTCACCTATGACGTGGGATGGCTAAGAGAGTTTGCAAATAAATACAAGAAGGAGATAAACCTCCCATTTTTCTGCTGGATTCATCCAAACACGGTAAATGAATTAACAGTCGAACTTCTTGAAAAGGCGGGGTGTGCTACAGTTCAGATGGGGGTTCAGACTATGAATGAAAATACGAGGAAAATGATACTGCAAAGATATGGTTCTAATGAGCAGCTTAAGAGGGCGGTTGGACTTTTAATAAAAAGCAAAATTTGGTTAATAACAGATAACATTCTTGGCTTGCCGGGACAGGAGAATTCTGAACTGATGGAACTGCTAAAATTCTATAATGAGAATCGGGTCGATCAGATTAATATTTACTGGTTGAGATATTTTCCCAAAACAGAAATTGTGGATATTGCAAAAAGGGGTGGATTTTTAAATGACGGGCAAATCGAAAATTTAGAGGAATGTGTAAGCTCAAAGAGATTCACTTCTGGTGGAGACACGTTTAATAAAAATGAATCGAAGATTGGCTCTTTGATTTTACTTACACAAGTGCTCCCAAAAGGGGTTGTTGATTTCCTCGTTCGAAGAAAGTTGTATAAGTTGTCCCCCCCCATAAACCTTTATACCACTTCAATATTCATTTCAATATTCAAAAATATAATTAAAAATAAGCGAAAAATATATGTGAAATATTTCTCAACGGGTCTGTATTTGAGTTACTATATGAAGCATATGATAAAAAGGTTCTTTTAATTGAATTTAACAAGTTTTAAGTTAAAAAATCGGACAAAATCTTCTTTGCGGCGTTCCAATAAATTTTGTAAATCAGCTTCCTTTTTCTGGCGTGTTTTTCTTTTGGAGGAATTTTGTTCATCAAAGAACTACTTGCAGTTCCTTCCCTGTCCGAATATTCAAAAACATATGCGATATCAAAAAAGTCTAAAATTGATGATGACTTAAGAAAATCCTCCTCATCTTCGCTAGGAAAACCAACAATTATTTGAGTCCAAAACATTGTTTTGTCTGATACTCGCTTGAGTTTTTTCACTATTTCAATTAACCTATCAGGAGAATATTTCCTATTCATCAATTTCAATATTTTTTCTGATCCGCTTTGCATGGGGATATTGATACTGTTTATCTTAACTTTCTTCAACAGACTGATAAATCCCTTTTCATACTTCTGTATCCAAAACGGATTCATGTAACACAAATCAATTCCCAAATTCGGATATTTTTCACTGATAGAATACACGAGATTGAAGATATTCTCCCCGATGTCAAGACCGTAACTCCCGCAGTCATCCCCTACCAGGCACAATTTCTTATTCGAATCGTATATCTTATCCACATCATTCAATATCTGGTCTATCTTTCTGGATTCAATACCCCCCCTTGCCTTTTTTATTACACAATAACTACAATTACTTATACAACCTTTTCCAATCTCAACGTACAATTTATTCAGATGCGTGGCGTGTTCAAATCCTTGTGTGAGAAGGAGGCTCTTCTTAAAAACCCTCTTGTTTATGGTGTATAGGAAGCCTATTATAGGAAACGCAATTTTAGTGATGCTGTCAAAGATCCTTTTATCCGGGCCTGTATGAAGACTGTCGATATCCTTTCCATCCAGGTACATTTCTTTAATATCTTCAAATCTTTTGTTATTCAGAAATACCCTATCCAGTTCAGACAAATCTGAAACAAATTCTATTTCAGGAAAAATGGCATTTAGATTATCTTTTATCTTGTTTAGACACCCGACTGAAATTATTCTTGCGCCATTTTTTTTATTTTTTTCGTAATATCTAAACAATTCCTTACTTATCTTCTCCCTTTTTTCATGATAACCGCACGTATTAATAATTATATAGTCCGCCAGAGAAACATCCTTCACGATACCGTGACCATTTTTTGTAATATACTTATAAATTCTTGAACTGAGAATACCGTTGGGTTTGCAGTTTATGTTTGCGGAATCGAGTAGTACCCGATATTTCTTCATACCATTTTATGGAAGGGTAAATTAATAATACTTCCCTTCATTTACGACTGAACCATTTCTGAAATATTTTCCCCCATTTTTACACAATTATTAACATTTCTATCATGCGGATATATCTGGGAAGTATTGGCCACGAACAAATTTTTTATTGGCGTTTTGAAATCGGGCTTTTGTTTAGAATAGTTTATCGTATAAACGGGACTTGCATATTTGTTCCTGAAAACAAAAAATGATTTTATTTTATTTATTTTAAAATCTGGAAATATAGATTTCAGCGAATGGGTATATCTTTGAAAAATATCTTTATTCGGTAAATTGTAGAGGTCGCCTTTCCCATCAGTGTAATTGAAAAGATAAATGATGTTTGAACCGCACATTTCATTCGGAACAAAGTTTGTATGCTCTATCACTCCGCCCAAGCCGATATCATCATTTATATTGAGCCAATAAATGTCACCAAGTGTATTTTTTAGCTCCAGAACCAAGCAAACTACAGCCCTGTATTTTGTTTTTTCCAAATTATTGATAAATTGCTTTGGTAAACCCTTTGCAATTCTAATAAAAACCGGAAGAGGAACTGTTGATATAACTTTCTCAAAACTGTAACCCTTCCCAGCTTTAACGTATATTTCCCCATCCCCTTTAATGATTTTTTTCACCCCCTTTCTAACTATTTTACCTTTGTTCCTCAGTATCTCCCTTTCCAGCTTATTTATCAATATTTGAAAACTGCCGTGTAGGTAACCAAGTCTTTCCTTGGAAAAAAACCTCGGTTTTATTCTGGCTTTTATTCTCCCCCAGACCCAAGCTGCAGATACATTTTCGGACTCGGTGCCAAACTTTGTTTTCAACAGGGGCTCCCATATTACTTTGCATACCTTCTCGCCGCAATGTTCTAAAAACCACGCTTTTGCACTGACATTTTCCAAATCTCTCCAATTTTTAATTTTCTTTAGACGTGAAATCGAAAGTCCAAGTTTCATTTTTTCTGAAAAACTCAGTGGTTCGAATTTCAGTAAGTCTGTAGCATTCGTAAGTGAATGAACTTTCCCGTTATAAAAAAACCCTAACTTTGCAGGATTCCAAATAATTTTATCATTCAGATTTAATTCATCAATCAAATCTAACAATTCTCTGTCCCCTTCAAAAAAATGATGATAATATTTCTCCAAAAAATGACCGTTTATTTTGAAAGAACCGGACAGGCCACCTAAATCATCACTTTCAAAAACAGTAACAATAAATCCCTTTTTTGAAAGATAATAGGCTGCTGTCAAGCCTGTTATTCCACCCCCAATTATGCCAATTCGCTCCATAGACATCATGGCTCGTTTTAACGCATTTTATAGATAGACATAGCCCCTACCATGTATTTTTTCAACATTTTGAAAGAATATATGGAAAATAATTTTTTAATTATAAAACCAGGTCTAAAATAAAATTTTCTGTAAGCAATTTTAATCCATTTTTCCGAATCCTTGACGAAATAGGGCATTTTTCCGACTGTGCGACCTAAAGTGAAATCTTTCCAGTAGTCATCATTAACTAAACACCGTTCCTTTGCTAGCTCATATAAATGGGTTCCTGGATAAGGAACAGGTATCGTGAACATTACAAAGTCTGGATCTAAATCTATTGCCAAATTAATCGTTTTCTTAATTGTTCCTGAATCTTCATCCGCATAACCAATCATAAAATATGCAAAAGTTTCAATACCGGCTTTTTTTGTCCATTCAAATGCCCCTTTAATTTTTGCTATTGTAATATCCTTCCTCATAATTTTCAGGATGTTTTTATCACCAGACTCAACACCATATCTCAATCTTATACATCCCGCCTTTTTCATAAGCTTCAATAATTCAGGATCTACTTTATCGGCCCTGGTAGGCGATTCCCATTTAATTTTCAAATCCCTCCTTATGATCTCTTTACAAATCCCTGCTATGTGTCCTCTGTTGAGAGTAATAGTGTCGTCATAGAACATGACCTCCTTGATTTTGTAATTTTCAATGAGATATTCCATTTCATCAACAACATTTTTTGGGTTTCTAGCCCTATGGAATTTTGCAGCGGGGTTCTTGAAACAAAAGCCGCATCTATAAGGGCAACCCCTTGATGTTATCATGGTGGCCACGGGATGCAATCCTATAACTGAAGAGTATTTCTTCATTGGAAGCAGATGATATGCTGGTAATGGCAGTTCGTCCAGACTTTTAACAATACCGGGTTCGTTTACGCAAACTTTACCCAATTTTTTATAAACCAGGCCCCTGATATTTCCGGTCATCTTCCCATTATCCAGGGCATTGACAAGTTCTAATAATGCATATTCACCTTCACCATATATGCCATAATCAACAAAATCATGAGATACGCTTTCCTTTGGGTATGCATTCACATGCGGTCCCCCAAGAACAACAACAGAGCCGATTTCTTTGCATATTTTGGCCGCTTTGAGCGTATTATAATATGTCAGTGTTGTACAGGTAATTCCAACGATATCGGGCTTCTTCATCATCATCACTCTCCTAAAATCATCTTCTGTCATGTTGAACGCTTCGCCGTCTATGATTTCTACAGCATAACCAGCATTTTCCAAAACCGCGGCCATATAAGCTAAGCCGAGAGGGGGGAGAATTCCCCGGACTCTGTTTAATTTTTCAGGTAAAGTTGTGTAAGGTTTATTTCTTCCATGATATCTCACCAAAGCTATTTTCATTTGATCACTAAAGAAAATCATTTACCCTCATTATCAAAAATTTGAAATGCTTTATGGATAGTATATCCCTCAAAAGTTTTGAGAATATTTTTGGTCTTAGGTAAAATTCTAGAAACGCTCTTCTTTGGATTTTTTTAAGCTCTTGCTTTGTCATATGCTTAGGTTCATGAACAACATGGCCGTATGAATAGTATAGATCCCAGTCAATATCTTCCAATTGGCCATTATTTACCAACTCCTTGAAAATGTCCGTTCCAGGTAATGGAAGGAAGATGCCGAATTGAGCCCGATCCAAATCTAATTCCTTTGAAAATTCTATAGTTTCCTTTATACTTTCTTTTGTTTCACCGGGATAGCCCAAAACGAAAAGGCCTACGACTTTTATCCCAAATTTTTTAATCAGTGATATTTTTTCTTTTATTTCCCTTTTTGTCAATTCCTTTTTCATGGATTTCAGGATTTTTTCAGACCCAGATTCAACACCAACATGAAGGGCATAAAACCCAGCCCTCTTCATCCAGCCCAGTATCTCACTATCCAGAGTCTTAAGGCTAACGCCATTCGGACAGCTAAACAATAGTTTATATTTTTTCTCGATGAGCGCCTTGCAGAAATCAATAACATCCTTTTTATTGATAGTAAAATTATCATCTTCTATGTGCACTTCACCGATGCCATACATTCTATATAACAAATCTATCTCTTCCATTACTTTATTGACGCTTCTCTTTCTCACTACCCTTCCATTTATTCTGTTTCCTGCACAGAATTTGCATCTGAAAGGACAACCTCTTTTTGTCTGGACGAGGGCAACGGGTGGTTTTTTTGCGAATGCCCCGTGATATGTTTCGTTATATTTGTCTGGTGGTATCAAATCCCATGCAGGAATCCCTAAATTATCCAAATCCCTCTCAAAATGCTGGGGATTGATTCTTGTTCGACCGGATTTTCTCCAAACGAGTCCGGGGACCGATTCTAATTGATTCGATTTGCCAGATTCTATGCAATTCAACAACATACATAAACCTTTTTCCGCCTCTCCTTGAAAGGCATAGTCTATATTATCAAGAAGCTCAAGAATCTCTTCCGGCAGACACGATGGAAAGGGTCCACCGGATATCGTAATAACCCTGGGGTTCACACCTTTCGCCAATTCTACATATTTTTTCACCGTTTTCAGATCATCAGGAAAAGTTTGGAAGCCTATGACATCCGGATTATATTTTTCGAAGTAGTTCTTAACTTCTTTCAGGACCATCTTATTCCTCAAACAGTCCAGTATTTGAACTTCATGCTTTTCTTCTCTCAAGCTGGTGGCCAAATACCCAAGCCCTATCGGGGGAACTATGAAATAACGTTTTTTCTTATTAGGCTTTACGAGTAAAACCTTCATCAAATTTCCCTTTTTAATCTTAACATGTATGGTATGATTTTCAACTGATTTCTTAGACCAAATGGCCTCTTTCTTACGCATTCCCATTCTATCGGAAGTTCTGATATTTTTAAACCATTTTTCTGCGCTCTTATCAGAAGTTCAGCGTCCCAAAACCACCCTCTTTTTTGGTTTTCGACATATTTCATATTTTTGATCAAATCCAATATGACGTCCTTTCTGAAAATTTTCAAACCACACTGATGGTCCCTAACACTAGAACCAAAATATAATCTTAGGAAATTATTGTATATCTTGCTGACCAAGAGTCTTGAAAGTCTTCTATTGATTTTTGAGCCTTTGACATATCTGCTTCCAATAGCGATGTCAGCCCCTCTTCTCACCTCGTGATAAAGTGCTGGCATATAGCCGAGAGATACAAGAATATCCGAATCTGCAAACGCTATTATCTCACCATTTGATTTTGTAAAGGATGCTGCCAGATTCTCTCTTTTTGATGGACCGTTCTCGAATCTGACATATTTAATATTTTTTTCATTGGTAGTCAAGCTCGTTCCTATTTTATTTGTTAAATCCGTTGAGGCATCGTCTATTATCACAATTTCAAAAGATTTCGTAAACTGGTTTAATACCTTTTCAATTTTTTTCACGGTTCCCGGAAGATACATATCTTCATTATACGCAGGAACAAACACAGACAAATCCATGTTCATCTTTTAAGCACAAATTTTATTAAAGGAGGAAGCGATTTTAATACGTGCAAGGAAAAATCGGGGTTTTTACACGTTATCCTCAATGTTTTGAAAAAATAACTTCTTCTAAAATAAAATTCCTTGTAACATTTTTTTAACATTTTATTCATATCAATATCTTCAAAACTCAACCTTCCATATTCATTCGGATTGATCAATGAAGATTCGTTATTCAATGTTCTACCCCTTTGATACCATTTAGGGTCACATAGGATATTATTTTTAATGGACTCTTCGTAAAGATCAGTTCCTGGCAGGGCGGTTGTAACAAAAAATTTAGCAAAACGTGGTTCTATATCTTTTGACATATCAATAGTTTCATTTATTGTGTTCAAATCCTCTCCGGGGTTGCCAATCATAAATGATGCATCAGCGTTTATACCTATTTTTTTTACTAGTTCAAAAACTTCTTTCACTTTACTCGGAGTGGTGCCTTTTCTTAAGTTTTTCAATATTTTCTCAGAGCCGGACTCAACACCAAATAAAATCAATTCGCAACCTGAATTTTTCATGCTTTTTAACAACACCTCATCTACTCTGTCTACTCTTGTATTACAGCACCATTTTATTTTCAAGCTTCTCCTTTCAATCTCTTCACAGAAGCTCAAGACCCATTCTCTATCTGTCGTTAATGTGCTGTCTTTCATAATGAAGAATTTGACACCATCTTTGTCCCGTCTATATTCAATCTCGTCGACTACATTTTCAGGTGATCTGAATCTCGTTTTTCTACCATGGATTAGATGTACACCACAAAAGCTGCAATTATAAGGACAGCCCCTGCTAGCAATGATTGTTGCTATTGGTTTAGAGGTTGTATAAACAGTGTTATAATCACCACTTCTGTAATTCTCTATTAAGTCTAAATCGGGGAAAGGAAGCCCGTCTAAGTTGGTTATGAAATCTCTCGGTTCGTTCGTTTTTATTTTGCCGTTCTCTTTTCTGAATATAAGGCCCTTGACATCGTTTAGCGATTTATTTTCCTTTAACTTTTCAACAAGTTCCAGAAACGTATATTCACCCTCCCCATAAACTAGATAATCAACATACTTTGTAATTTCAAATGTCTCGGTCAAAGTAGCTGTCACATGCGGTCCCCCTAAAACAATTTTTATGTCGGAATTCATTTTCTTGATCATTTCCGCAATTCTTAAAGTGGCGGCATAGGTCAATGACATTGTACTTATCCCTAAAATTTCCGGTTGTTTTTCAGTAACTCTATCAACCGTTTCCGTGAGTGTTAGACCATCTTTCTCGGCATCAATAACCATCACTTTAAAATTCTTTCTTCTGAGCAAAGTCCCTATGTAAAGGATGCCTAGTGGTGGCAGAGCATATTTTGGTTTCAGACCAGGGGATATGGGCGGGTACAACAGCAAAACATCGGTTTCCATTGGTTCCTCCTCATCTAAATGTATAATTGAAAATTAGAAATAAATTTTAATTGGCTAAAATGTGCCGTTGAGATATACTTCAAAAGAAACATCTCCATTGTAAGAATTTTCATCACAAATCCTTCTTGCGGTCTCCCGGCAAAAATCAGGGTTTTGATTTACGAATGCTATACACTTTACCCTGCTGAAACCACTGGAGATTTGGTTGCATACAGAAGCGTCATTCTTATCAAAAGCCAGCTTTAAAAGGGTTATTTGCTCACAATCACTTTTAATTTTGATGTCAGATATAGAATTACATGAAGATGTATCGCCTGTTAAAATGGCTTTGCAAATATTTCGAAGATCGGCATTCTCGTATTTATTGCAATAGCCAGCGTCTCCGTTTGCAATTAAAATGCAGCCATCTTTTTTGTAGTTATTTTTTATATTCTGGCACATTTGCTGGTTTCGTGATTTTATTACTGCACCAAGATAGAATTCATCATAGCATGATTCGACCTGTTCAGAATTCATGTTATTGCAATAATTAACATTGCCTGATGCAAATGCTAAGCATTCATAATCTAAAAGTCCGTCAACGCACATCTTTTCCATTGAAGGGGGGGATTGTTCGAATTGAATTTGAAAAGCATAGTAAACTACTGCAACTATTATTATCAAAAAAACAACTAAAAGAACTGTTTTACTTCTTAGTATTCCAGATTCTCTTTTCGACACATTTTCCTTTTGATTCTCCATATTATAATTTTATGTTAGTCTAATATATACTTTAGCTCTGATTTACCCGTCAAACGGTATTTAGAAATGTATTTGGAACCTTGTGAAGGTTAAAATCAAAAGAACAAACCTAGTATGACGAATGAGATCCGTGAGAAGCATGTGACGCATGAGAAGCGTGAGAAGCATGTGACGCATGAGATCCGTGAGAAGAATGCGACGCGTGGTGGCTATGCTGGCCCTCGACTGTCCCGCCCCATGCTTGGCTATCAAAACTGGCTGTCAATCCATCACTCCCGATACCCGCCTTAAGCTCTTTTGCGAACATAGAAGTCACCAACAAAAATGCACCTATAGTTAAAATTGATTGTTTGGATATTTTGCCCTCTTCACCTACGAGAAAAGCAGATAATTCTCTCTTAATCTTAGGAATTTTGGATTTCATACGGCCTTGATATATAGTTGATTTTATTATTTAAAAATACCTGTTTGCGACCATTTCATGAAGAGGTCTAGATATTTTTTGTCGGACAACATCTTTTCGAAAATGTAATTAAATTGTTTTTTCAGTATTTTACATCTGTAGTCTAGAGGCAATTGTGTTATCAGAGTGCCTCGAGTTGCGTATGTGCAAACGGGGCAAACACCGCAATATGGTTTCCAAACACAGGCATCGCATAACAGGGTGTCATTGGTTGACGCCGCAACGATGCTGCATGTCTTAGGTGATGTCAAAATATCCTTGTAGCTGTCCTTTTTCACATTACCTAACTTAAATTCATCAAACATCCTCGCTTCATCGCATGTATATATGTTTCCTTTTTGGTCATATGCCAGCTGACCAATTGCTGCACCACAAGGTGATTGCAAGTCTAAATACAACGGGTCTTCTTCATTTAGAACTTTTTTTAGTAAATAGTATGTTACAACTTCTATTATGTTTAGTTTGTTGTTAGTTAAGTAATCCAAACCCTTTCTCCAAAAATCAAAATATTCTTCGGGTGTGCAACCTATTTCATCCCACACTTCCTGTGCATAACCTAAATTATTTGCGCACTTGAACCAAATCTTTTTAATACCCAATTTAACGTAGTTATCGATAATTTCTTTCAAGTAAGGCAGAGAATGCTTGGTGACAACACAAAGGGCATGCGGGGTAAAGTCGTATTCTTCTATCAGTCTTCTAGTCCAGTAGGCAATCTTTTCATAGGAACTCCCGCCTATGTATTTCCTGTTTTTATCATGCACCTTTTTTATTCCATCCAAGGATGTGCATATACCAACTTTGTTGCTTATTAAATATCTGGCAATATCGTCATTCATAAGGGTAAGATTGGTCACTATGGCAAATTTCAATTTCTTTTTGTACGTTTCATTCATTTTTTTGGCATATTCCACTATGTACTTGACTATTGGAAAGTTTAGAAGGGGTTCACCACCCTGGAATTCTATGGATATGTTTTTGACTGGAGTCTGGAATATGAAATCCACAGTCTTTTTGGCTGTTTCCTCGTCCATGTCAAAACCTTTTTCATTCTGACCTCTCGCTTTTGAATGACAATAAATACACCTATGGTTACATCTCAGGGTAGGGACTACTATATGGAGTGATGTTCCCTGAAAGAGGAACCTCTTTCTCTTCATATAGCTTTGGATAACATCTTCCGTGTTTTTTTCTGTCAAAATGATGCCCCTATTCTCTAATAATTCATACAGCTCGGAATCATTTTTAATTTTGCCTAACCTCAACAAATCATATTCTTTTCTGGATAGTGCGACCCAAGAACCCATATCTGTAGTAACAAGTATTTTATTCCCGATTTTTTTTGTTCTTATAAAATTGTTAAGATATGGTGCTTTTGTTTCATCGCTTTTTTCTATGTTCGGAAAATAGCTTATTGCCACATTATCACCTTAAACTTCACCTTTGTTTTTCATAACACCAAGCACATAACTAGAGAATTCATAACCTAATTTTTCCGCGTCCAAATTGTCTTTCGCTTTTAATACAACAAAAATATCCTTTTCGCCTTCCTTCACCCTACAACTACATATTTCACCAAAATCTTTTACTGCGGCCAAAATACAGGTTTTAAGGTAAAAATTGGAGTTGAATTTCAGTTCGACCATGTTTTTATTCAACTTTTTTATTCTTCTTGCCATGTTTTTCTTCCCAAGGTATTGCTATTCCTTCAGGGTCTTCTAAGTAGCTTTCTTTACCTGATTCTTGACCCGTGCTAATTTTAAGACTGGAATCATTTGTCAACAATGCCCTCTGGATTATCATCTGCCTTATTGCTGCATTTTTTTCAACCTGTACCTTGTATACGGCATAGTTTAGCAACTCGTTGTTGAATTCCCTTCCCAATGTCTCGAGATTCTCTTTCCCTGTTTTCGACTTGAGCTCGATGATAATCTCCTCTTCTGGATCACCATCTATCAACACATATGCCCTGTCCAAGAAAACATAAGCAGCGGAGTATATCACATCCAGCGGATAAATCTTTGGGTTGATGGAAACTATTATGCAGTTTTCACTCTTATGGATTTCAAAATTACCCTTTGTTTTTACATCTTCTGGCATTAAACTCATATATTAATTATGAAATTTATTTATAAGTTTATGCGAGCAGAAATAAGGACAAGAAGCTGCCTTGAAAAATCAACGTAAGTAAAATGCCGAAAAAAATTATCGGCGCAAAAGGTATGTCATCCTGGATTCTCAATGCATGCGACTTAAATTTTCCACTGCTGTGCAGCCTTTTTATCTTATTAATATCTTTTTTGGTTAAACCCCTGAGGTCAAAAATACTCTTTGTTCTGCTTTTGCCAAATTCTGGCAATATGCTGTATTGAATCTTGTTTACCTTTAAGTATTTTTCACCTTTTTTTCGCACAATTTCTGCAGGTATCATTCCTGGTTTCAGGTTTTCTATGAAAACCGGTGTTGTAAAAACGTCAAAGGCAAGATTCAATATGAAGTACCTTATGAATACAAAGGAAAAAAGCATAATCGAAAAAAACTGCAAAAACTGGAACGAGAGGATATTCTCGTAGCTGAAAAACATCATCACTATGAAGAGGACCGTCATGGCACTGAGAAGATTTTTCCCGAACAGTTTTTCCATCGTGTAATAAGCCACGAACATGAAGAACAGGTTTACGAATATGTTGCTCGGTATATTCAGCAAAGAGATCAAAATCGATATCAGAGAAGAGATTCCCAGTACTGTGATAACACTGTTTAGGATGCTAGACGGATCCAGAGATTTTTTCAAACTATTGATTTTTTCCTTGGAATTGGTGACCAGAAAAACCTTCACGAAGAAGAATACGAATATGGGGATGAAGCTGTTCACCAGAATGGTGAAGGAAGGGAAGTACTCGAAATTCACGAGCTTGTAAACGGTCAAAGGCAGGAGGGCAGAAAAGGCCAAAAACAGCTTGGCATCTCCAGCAGACCACAGGCCCGTGGACCATATGAAAAGACACGCGAACAAGGAGAAAGCCAGATTTATCGCGTAGGCATTTATATATTCAAAGCTTAGCGGAACGTTCGAAAGATACAGGTTCAAAATCAAAAGAGAAAGGAGTATGAAGGAATACACAAGAGCGGAGATTATCCACTTATTCCGGATTTTTCCAGATTTTACATCTTCATAGGAGGTGATAATTCCCAGAAAGATTATCATGGGCATGAAATACCAGAGCATTTCGATATCGACTATTTCCATATTAATAATACCTCTCGCCTTTTTTATTGCTGATGTAAAGCCCCTTGAATCCTTGGGGACGCTTCACATTTCTTACATTTTCCTGCAATATCTCAGCAACAGGTCAACCACGCCGATTGCAGCCATGCTCTCAACTACCTGAACCGCCCGGATGGCGACGCAGGGGTCATGCCTCCCGTTGATTTCGAGTTCACATCCCTCCATTTTTTCCAGATCCACAGTTCTCTGCCGTTTCCGGATACTTGATGTCGGCTTTACGGCAACCCTGAAGACAATAGGCATGCCGTCGCTTATTCCACCAAGGATTCCCCCGGCATTGTTCGTTTCGGTGATTATTTTCCGACCCTTTATAATAAATGGGTCATTGTGCTCAGAGCCGAGCATCCTAACACATCTGAATCCGGAGCCGAAATCTATACCCTTTACTCCTGGTATACTGAACACCAAATGACTCAAAACACTTTCAATTGAGTCGAATAACGGCTCTCCAATGCCAATCGGAACTCCAAGGATTCTGCATTCTATCAACCCACCGACGGAATCACCTTGCTCTTTCGCGCTCAAAATTTCCTTTTCCATCCCCTTTGCTACTTTCAAATCAGCACATCTTACCTTGACTTTGTAGACATTTCGCTCAATTTCATCATCATTGATTTCTTTGGTAACCCTTACTTTCCCAATCTGAATTATGTGCGCTAGAACTTTCACTTCTTTATCAGCAAGAATCTGCTTTGCTATCGCACCAGCCATTACAAATGGAGCGGTCATCCTTCCTGAAAATATCCCGCCGCCTCTGTAGTCATTGAAGCCATCGTACTTGACTCTGGCGGTGAAGTCCGCATGCCCAGGCCTTGGTGTGTTCCTGATTTCCTCATAGTAACTGGAGTCGACATCTTTATTCTTGATCAGCAGCACTATCGGTGCACCTGTTGCATGCCCATTAAACACACCGCTGAGCACCTCTATTTTATCCCCTTCTTTCCTCTCAGAAGTTAGATAACTCTGTCCAGGCTTGCGCTTGTCAAGTTCAAGCTGAATCTTTTTTTCGTCTATTAGCTGACCATGGGGGCATCCAGCGACCACTACCCCCACACATGCCCCATGACTTTCGCCAAACACTGTTATTCTGAACTTTTTCCCATATGAAAACGTCATTTCAAATCAGCTCCTATTCTTTTCATGTCTCGCAAAAAGTCCGGGTAGCTCTTGTTTAGGCATTCGATATTCGAAATCACGGTTTCCCCCCTTGCGACCAAGCCGGCTACGGCACAGGCCATCGCTATCCTGTGGTCATTGTGCGGATCTATATCTGCTCCGGCAAGCTTTGTAGGACCTTTTATTATCAAGCCATCGTTCGACTCCTTTATGTTTGCGCCCATCTTTCTAAGTTCAATCGTAATCGAGGAAAGCCGGTCGCTTTCCTTTAGTCGCAGGCGCCCTGCATTGATTATCCTTGTCTCCCCCTTTGCCTGGGTTGCTATCGCAGCACAAATCGGAACCAGGTCAGGGATATTTGACGCATCTATGTTCGTAGCCCTCAGCACCCCATTTTTCACGGTTATGTCACCCTTCCCTTCCTTCACAGCGGCTCCCATATCACTTAATATATCAACAATATTTTTATCTCCTTGCTTCGAATCCAATCTCAAGCCGGAGACGCTGACTTTTCCGGCCAAGGCTCCCGCAGCCAGCATGCTTGCGGCCGAGGAGAAGTCCCCCTCAACATGGTAATTGCTCGGTTTGAAATCCTGTCGCGCTGGGACAACAAAGTGGCTGAGGTCTTCGCTCGCGGGAATTTCAACACCAAAATCTCTCAACACCTCCATGGTCATCTCAACGTAAGGCCTTGATTGACATTCAGTTGTAAGTTCTATCGTTGTCTTATTCAAGGCGCGAGGGCAAGCTAACAGCAAAGCCGATATGAACTGGGAGCTTATATCTCCGCGAATTTTTACACAACCCCCCTTGATACCTCCTCCAAAAACCACAACCGGAGGCAATCCGTTCCCTCTTGTTGAAAAGCTCTTAACACCCAATTGGTTCAGGGCATCGAGCAGCTCACCAACAGGTCTTTTCATGAGCGACTCGTTCCCGGTGAGTGTAGAAATTCCAGAGGCAAGCGCTGAAATTGCCGTGAAAAATCTGAGAGTTGTCGCCGAACCTCCACAGTCAAGGATATCGGACGGGGTTTTCAGTTCTTCCGACCCGATTACAACCAAATCGTCTCCTCTCCTTGTTTCAGCGCCAAGCATTTCACACAACTTTATCGTGGCGAGTGTATCATCACTAAACAAAGGATTGATTATCGTGGATTTTCCCTTGGCTAGCAGTGCACAAATCATCGCCCTGTGCGTACAACTCTTTGATGACGGTGCCTTTACTTTTCCGGCAACATCACCACCTTTTATCACCATTTTCATTTACTCACCCTATCGATTATCTTATCCACAACCTCACTAACTTGCAGCGTGGTTGTGTCTATGCTAAAATCCGCTGCTGATTTATATGCATGCTTTCTCAATCCCAGCAAATGCTTGATATTTTCCAGCTTGTCCGAATCTAGCAAAAGCGGTCTTCCACTCTCATTTGAGGTTCGTTCCTGGATTACTTCAGGAGACGCCGTCAGCAATATGACCACACAATTTTTCTTCAGCCGGTTGACATTAGCCTTGTTTAAAACTGCCCCCCCACCGCAGCTTATTACCAAGTTTTCAAGCTCAGCAACGTCTTTTATCACATCATGTTCAAGCTCCCTGAAGAATCCTTCCCCACCCTGTTCAAAAATTTCGCTGATTGACTTCCCGGCTCTTTTTGCCACCAGCTCATCTGTCTCGACAAATCTTTTCCCAAGCTTATCAGCTAACAATCTACCCACCGCAGTCTTTCCAGTTCCCATGAACCCTATCAATGCTATGCTGTTTTTCATTCCGTCTCCATTAGACAGCGCTTCTCATTTATATACGCCATTCAATTAACTCTTTTTCCCAAGAATTAAAAAGATGCAAATCAGCTAAATATTTTGGAACATACACCATTAAATACGCAATGCTCGCACAACGGCTTAGGCCTGCAGCAATTCTTCCCAAGTTCAACGATAAGGGCGTGAAACTCCTTGTACATGTTTACGTCCTTGGGAAGATTAGATTCAAAAAACACTCTCCATTCTTCATAGTTTTTCCTTTCCCCGAGTCCTAATCTGGTAAAAGCCCTTTTCGTGTAGGCGTCTATAACAAACACGGGCCTGCCAAGTGCATAGAGTAGGATCGAATCAACCGTCTCAGGTCCCAGACCCTTAACTTCGAGTAACTGCTCGCGCGTGACCTTGTGGGAGAACTGCCTGAAACCGCCGAATCCAAGAACAAAATCCGCGAATATTTGCAGCCTGGCCGCCTTCTGCTTGTAGAACCCGCTCGGCATGATGGTTTTTTCCAGCTCTGGCGTTTTTATTTTTATGATGTCGATAGGGGTAAGTATTCTCTCGGCCTTGAGATTTCGCAGTGCAAGTCCCACGTTGTTCCAGTTGGTGTTCTGCGTCAGGATGGCGCCTATGCACACCTCCCACTCCGGCGGCGAAAAGCCGTTTGTCATGGGCCACCAGTCCTGTTCACCGAAACGCGTCAGCAGTTTTTTGTATATCGAAATCATCTTCATGTAGCAGTAATTCGGGCTTTATCATAAAAATGTTTACATATCGTGAAATTTTCATGAAATTTGGCAATTTCCAGAATTTATTTAACATTTTACCGAAACTATTAAACAACATGTGTGCTAAAATCTGCGCTAAAAAGCTGAACGAGTTGAGAAAAGAGATAGACAAAACAGATGAAGACATATTCAATTCGATATTGAAAAGGACCGAGATCTCGGGGAGAATATTGGAAATAAAAAAATCGGGGAATTTGCCTGAAAGGGATTCCGGCAGGGAAAAGGAAATACTCATGCACAAAAGGGCGCTCGCAAGGCAATGCAATCTGCCGGCTAATGCAATCGAAAATATTTTCAAGCTGCTCATAAAGATAAGTCTCGAAAGGGAAGGAATTTCCTAAGCCAACACAATTTAAAATCTGATGCAAAAAATATTTACATGCTCCTTGCAGTTGACGGGATAGCTTTTGACATCGGGAACACGCTGGTTCTGGACCCTTTCGATGCCGTGCTGCGAATGAAGGCGACAGAGATAAGGCATATGTTCAGCTCTTTTGGTTACAAGTTCACCAGCGATGAGATAATCAAGGCCTGGCAAGAGTCAAACGAGGCTGTCAATTACAGGTTCATCTCACACTTTTATCAGGAAAAGCCCATAATAGGCCAGTGCATGGAATTTCTCGGTGTGGAGAAGCAGCACAGGCGGTCCATTGGAACGCAATTGCTGATCATATACAGGAGCGGACTGAAACCTGCGGTGCTGGCAGTAAACGATGGAAGAAACCTGCGGGAAACGCTTGGCGAGCTGAAACAGCTCGGCAAACGGCTTGCTGTGTTCGGGAACGGCAGGCAGAAAGCAGTAGAGCTTTTTATCAAATGGCTTGGTATAGACCCCTTTTTCACACAGGTTTCCACCTCCGAAAAACTGGGAATCGAAAAGCCTGACGAGATAGCATTTAACTACATTCTCAAGATGCTGGGGACTGTAAGAGAAAGATGCATATACGTGGGCGACGACCCGGTTAACGACATCTGCCCCGCAAAGGCGGCAGGCATGCTGGCCGTCAGGTACGTTCCCCCCGCCCAGGTTTCCACGCCCTGGCGTAATTACAAAGCAAAAACCGGGCGTAAGCCTGACGCTGTTATCCACTCGT
>Ga0315543_1001540_pt1 | contig 24663 bp, 20 predicted proteins | sample SalMarSW160210MG_2_FD_203098 | JGI IMG/M metagenome (GOLD analysis project Ga0315543, IMG submission 203098) | Salt marsh sediment microbial communities from the Plum Island Ecosystem LTER, Massachusetts, United States - Salt Marsh Sediment SW1601-210 ... | reverse complement strand
CTGGAGGGATGCGAGTTCAAAGACGGCATTCTACAGCGAGAAAAAATGCCTGAACTGGCAGGGGTAAGGAGCTAACGAAAAATGATGCTGGAAGGAATTTCCACAACATTTGACAAGAGCTCCTATGATGGCGTCAGAGAAGACTTTGAGATGTATAGCACTCTGGTAAAGAATAACGGTATAATTGCGTTCCATGACATATCCACCCCTTCTACAGTGGGCTTTGGAGTAGCCAGATATTGGAACGAAATAAAATCACGCTGTGAATATACAGAGATTGTTGATGACCAGAATCAAAGTACTGTTGGTATAGGTCTGATTAAGAATGATTAGAACTTAGCATCCCCTCGTAATCGGCTAAAATTAACTAGGCCAACATAAGACTTTTCTACGTTGACTATATAAATTCTCCAATAGTTATCAATAGCTGGGTACTTGACCTTCTGATTCTTCTCAATTCCAGTTATTACTGCAAGACGGGTTTGAATTATGCTAGTTGAGCAGCTTCGATGCCGCGTGTATGCCGTTCCTGAGATGACGTCCTTGGAGGGATTCAAACCCACGCCCCGCTGCTTAGAAGGAGATAAAGTAATTGAGCAGGTTTTTATCCCTTATTTAGCTTCAGGAAAGCTCTAAAAACCGTCCTTTTTAACATTTAGGCACCAGTTCAACTTCTTGGAAACTTTTCAGCTTCGGTCTCTCCGCTTCCCTTGACCAATTATACAATAATTGTCCAGTGGACATCTATAATTTTCCACAATTTATCATTAGATTTTTTTAATTTGTCATAATATTACTATTTTTTTAAACGGAATCTCCGATGTCCTGATTAAAAGCCATCGAAGACATGTGAACAGATGTAGACTTTTATCCGAGTGTGTCCAAAGCCCTCCAGCTTGGCCAGTTGCTCGATGATATGTTACAATTAGTCCATTCTGTATTCTGTAATTTCTTCAGGAGGCACCCGTGGGACTTTTTGAAGCGCTGGTACTGGGGATTGTCCAGGGCGCTTCCGAATTTTTGCCCATCAGCAGTTCCGGTCATCTGGTCCTGGTGCCTGCGGTATTGAATTGGGACCCGCCGCCCCTTGTTTTTGACACGACGGTTCACCTGGGCACACTGCTGGCAGTTGTCGTGATGTTCTGGCGCGATATATGTAGACTGCTCAGCTCCTGGTGGCGTGGACTCTGGCGCGGCCGGCTTCTGGATGATGCTGAATCGCGCCTGGCCTGGTGGGTGCTTCTGGGAACAGTACCGGGCATTCTGGCGGGTCTATTCCTGGGCGATTTCTTCGAGTCTCTCTTCGCCAGTACGCGCGCGGTGAGTGGCTTTCTCCTGCTGACCGCGCTGTTGCTTGTCCTGGCCGAACTGGTCGGCCGGCACTATAAAAATGTTATGGAAATAACCTGGCTGGATAGCCTGCTGATCGGGATTGGGCAGGCTGCGTCCATTGCACCGGGTCTCTCCCGCAGCGGTACCACGATGTCGGTCGGGATGTTCCGTGGCATGACCCGCGAGGCTGCCGTGCGGTTCTCCTTTCTCCTGTCCGTGCCGATTATCGCCGGTGCCGGGCTATCGCAACTGTTCAGCCTTGTTGTTAATGGCAGCCAGAATGTGGAGGCCATGCCACTGCTCGTCGGCTTTGTGGCCGCGGCGGTCTGCGGCTATGCGGCCATTCGTTTCCTGCTGGCTTACCTGCGTAAACGGCCCTTATACCCCTTTGCCGTGTATTGTGTTGTGGTTGGCATTCTCGCACTGGTATTCCTCTAGGCGGCCCATCTACACTGCATTCTTCACACTTTGGTAAAATCACCTCTCCAATACAATCGTTGTATCCACCTCTATTGATTAACCGTTTGTTTACTGACGTATCACTTTTGTTTTACCGCTTCCCGTTATCATTAGTAGTGCTGAACCGATAACATAAAGGAAGGGTAATTGATGTCAAATCTTCGTGAACTCATCAGCTGCACCATGGTACACCAGGCGATTGACTCCAACGACCCGCTGCAATCGATAAGGGAAGGGCGGAAGCTGGACTCTCATCTGTGTGACCTTGGCAAGGTCAGCACCAAGACATCCTGCTGGACATGGTTATATTACAGGATTTCCCGCGAAACTACGATAAATAAAAGAGGGGCAAACTGAAGTACCGATAATAGGAATGCGGAACTACCTTGCCGATTGCCCGGCCAATTAACCCGCTCGAAAGGTAAATGTTAATATATTTCCATTCTTTTGATTATTAATATTTTTGACTTTACAAGATTGAAGGGACTATAATATAATCTGGCAAGGTAGGCTGTAAGGATATGGGTGGCCTTTTAGCAGCCCGCCGGTTCCTTTCTTGAGAGCTTTATGCTACTTGATAAGGAGAACAATGACAGCAGTGTTGAAACACCCACCGGAGTCAGTTGACGAAGCTGGTCAAATACTGAGAGGCGATGAGCTATTAAAACAACAATGGCAATTCCCGGTATTTAGTCAACAATTACCTGTCTCAATCAGAATTCTCCAGTTGATAGAAAGCGACTACTCGCCAACGGAGAATCGGATAGGCAATATCAACCGCACCTCTGGTCGGGGTATAACTTGTACTGAAGAGCAACCCGGTTACCGTTCAAGCGCCAGAACAAGCCCAGCGGATGAGGAAGGGGTAAAAACAGCTACTCAAGAAAAGCAGGCTACATTACCTTTAGTCCGGCTGAGGGCTTACTGTTTTGGCACCTTCGAACTGCACGTGGGCCAGAAGAAAATCGATAAGTGGCGCAGTCTGAAAGCTAAGTCTTTATTGAAGTTTTTGGTGGCCTGCAAGAATAGACCTGTTTACAAGGATGTTCTGATTGAGATGCTGTGGCCGGATTGCGACCCTGAGGAGGGCAAGAATAACCTGAAGACCGTGATCTATTCCCTGCGCAACACTCTCCTTGGGAATAAAGCGGATGTCGGATTATCCCACCTCATCCTGTACTCCGAGGGGCATTATCTCATTAACCCTGAGGCCGAGCTCTGGATTGATGTTAATGAGTTTGAACACCACTGGCGTATCGGACGCAAACTGGAAAAAGAAGGCAAAAAGGAAGAGGCGTTGAGGGAGTTTTGCCTGGCGGAGGAATTATATCGTGGCGACTTTCTTGAGGAAGACCGTTATGCTGAGTGGACGTTGCTGCAAAGAGAAGCCTTAGGAGACACTTATCTCGCCATTCTCAGCAAGCTGGCCACCAGCTCCTTTGAATTGACAGACTATGAGGGCTGTATCCATTACTCTCAAAAAATCCTGCTCAAGGATGTATGCAACGAAGAGGCCTATCGCTGGCTTATGCGATGCTATAGCCGGCTGGATAATCCCCACCGGGCCCGTAACTGGTATAAGGTATGTGAGAAGACCCTGAAGAAAGAGCTTGACATCATACCTGACGGTAAAACAACCAACCTTTATCAGCGCCTGCTCGATCAAGAGTCCATCTAATCTGATATAAAGCCATTTTACCCCATTTACAGAATCTAAGTACCCGTTTGCTCTCCAGTATAAACATGCAATTCTCCGCGGGTACTATTTTTATTTTTACGCCAATTTTACCCCCCTTTTACTATCGGTTTACCAATGAATGTTAGCCTTTTGGTAAGAGTATCACCAATATATACGGGCACTTTTTGTAGTTGTCTATTGAGAGTGTACGACGTTCAACACAAATTATACTCGGAGGAGAGAAAATATGGACACTAATGACGTGGAAAAAATAAAAGAAAGGTTAGCCAGACTCGAAGAGGCAGTATTCGGCATGGATTACGAAACCGCCTTACATATCATAAACAGCTATACGGAAGCATCTAGAGAGAACCCCTGCATTGAGCCGAGTCATCGTTTTATAAAAGCGGAAAAGATGCTGGGGATGTAATGGGTGCTATAAAACAATTACGCGTAACTAATGTGTGAAACAACGCACGCTACAATCCAGGTAAGACTCCGTAACCCACCGGTTCCTGCTAATTAAGTACATTGTTTTTCTATCATGAAAATTTCTAGGCATAGGAAGAAAAAATGGGATATTATAATTCCTTTCTGGTAAAGGTATGGACAGAGGACGGTGAAAAACTGCTCAGAGGGTATATCCAGCATGTAGGCACCGAGGAGGACATGCATTTTCTGACATGGGAAAAGATGGTCGATTTTATACTGACTCATATCAACTGGCAAGTTAATCAACAGATGTATGAAGATGAACTTGATTTCTTTTCTCTGCAAGAGTAATCGTCAGGCTCTTCTACCGGCACTCCGGGTCGTGTTTTGGTAGAACTCAAGAGGATTAAAATGAAGTTGCGACTGTGGGTAATACAATCGAGTTCCGCTCAACCCCCGGTAATGCTTAGCAGTATCACTATAGCCGAAGGCATGGATGCTCACAATAAAGTTATAGTGGCTGGTAAGCTGTCATGAGTTTCTGGGAAAGAGTGGTCATGCTGGTGAACATTAACATCGGCTTGTGGTTCGGTGGTGTCTATGTCTACCTTTTCAACACTTTCCGGTGTGGAAACATAGCAGGTGAACCAAGTAGAATGCTCGCTTATATAGAATTGTTTGTAGCCTGCATTTGTGTCTTTTGGTTTGTTTGCTGTGCTGTGTGGATGTTCAGGAAAAGTAATAAACAATTAAGAGAAAGGTAAAAGAATCGGCGTATGTTAAATCCTTGGTAGATGATACATCATCGCTCTCTTTTTAACGGATTTCTCAGCTATGTTATGACGAAAGTAAGGGAGTATTAGTGACGTATGAGTGATTGTTTAACGGTTCTACCGATATTATAGTTAAAGTATCACCTATAAAAAATGAGGTTTAAAATAACCAGGATTTATAGAAAAGGTGAAAACAGGTGAACATTATGTGGAAGCGGTCAACTCTGATATTCAGTCGGGCTATTATCCTTATGCTGGTGGCTATGGTAGTTTTTTCTGCCGGCCCGTTCGTAAATAAGGCTGAGGCCGATGGCTGGGCAGGTTGGAATGCCATCGATACTATCTATTATGACCCTGCTCAGGATGACGCTGCTAACGGATTCATAGAGCAGGCAGCAACAGAATTAAGAGACCATCTTCAACAAGCAAGTAAAACCCTCACTATTACCACGGCCTCCAGGCCGGGTTCAGGTAGTATATATCTTGATGTCGATCCTGCGAATGTAGAGCTGGCTGATAGAGAAGAAGAAGCTTTCAAGCTTTATTCAGATACCAATGGCATATATATAACCGGCAAAACACCCATAGCTGTCAGACACGGCGCATATACTCTGCTTGAAAAACTCGGCTTCAGATGGTTTTTCAAACATCCAGCATGGACAGTGTGTCCTGATTCTTTAGTTTCTTTAGATGGATTAAGTGAAGTCCAGGAGCCGTTCTATTTCTGGAGATTTATTGAGGTTACATCGTACGTCGGAGCAGATGAAACCGCGGCTTGGGTTAAGAGAAATCGTACCTTCGGTGCTAAATATTATCCCGTTTACCATAGCTACGCGAGGATAATTGATAGGTCTGAATACGATGAACATCCAGAGTGGTTCCTGCCGGAAGGTAGATACCCAAGTTACCCCTGGCAACTGAGACCGGATAACCCTGATGTCGTTGCCAGAGCAATAGACTATGCCCATAACTATTTGAGCACCCCCGCACATTCGCATGACATTTTATCTAAAGGCTCGGTGCCCATATCTCCAAATGATGGGACAGGCTGGGACCCACCTTGGGAACCATGGGAAAACTGGCAAACTATTACCGATAAGGTCTACTATCTCGCTAACGAGGTAGCCAAGTCAATTAAAGACGATTTTCCCGATAGATATGTAGGAGTTTACGCTTATACGTTTTACGGAGGCGTCCCTACCTTTGAGGTGGAACCCAACATCCTTGTTATGATAGCAACTGATTACAACTACACTCCTCTCACCCTGGTTCAGCAGATTGACGGTTTACGGGATAAGGGCGTTACCGTCGGTATCAGGGACTACCTAGATATCTGGACCTGGTTTAAAGATTCTCCGATAATAAATTTTGAGACCATCGAGCGGTTGGCCTGGTACGCCAACAAGGGTGTCAGGGCATATGATGGCGAGGCTGGAGACGGCTGGGCCGGGAAAGGGGGCCTTACATGCTATCTGGTCAGCAAGCTCCTTTGGAACCCCAACGCGGGCGTAGACAATCTGCTTGACGACTTCTACACCAAGGCATTCGGCCCAGCAAAATATGTAATGAAAGACTACTATGAGGTCCGTAATACGGATAATGCCTCATTAGCAACGTCATTCAGAGATTTAGACCAAGCTGAGTCACTGGCGGCAGGCAACGAAGAGGTCCTGGAACGTATCCGACAACTTGAATATTACAACCGCTACGTATGGTTCTGGAAAAATAAGGGGATAGTAAACCTGAGTCTGGATGAACTGAAGGACTTTTATACATTTGTAACCAAGCTAAGGGACCTTTATGTTATATACTATTACGCTGCTGAGGATAGACTTCGCGAAGAGCTACAGGACAGGGGCTTATCTGATTCAGAAATCGATGCTTTACAGGATTTCACACCTCCAACAGAAGAAGAGGCTAGAGTGATGATGGATGAGGCTTTATCAGCCTTCGAGGAATTTACTATTGAACCGAGTCCTTATGTAAATCCGCGAGAGATTGAGCTTAGCGCTCTCGGTGATAACACCAAGCCTGCACTTCAGCCGCTGTACGGTAATTACAGGACTATTCTTGTTCCATCACCGGGCAATGAAGATGTCACCGTAATGGTGAAGGGCTATAAAGGCCTATTGCAGTGGTACCATCCCACAACACTGCTGTTAGATAGCTGGAGTTTCAGCTCTACAGACAATCTTATTGAATGGACACCTGTCACTTTTCGAGCCGATTCCCCTGGTACATATATTCTTCATATCACAAGGGCATTCCCCAATGGTAGTGAGAAGATGTGGGTTGATGTTCCCAACCGACCGGCATCAATTATAGCAGACCCTACGAACGATGTATTTGACCCAGAGGAGCCATTGTCGATAAACGCTCCCACCTATCTGGGATACAACGAACAATATTTTTATGTACCCCAAGATACTGATTCCTTTAGCTTCGGTGCTGATGTATCCATAAACGATCCAGATAGGCACGCTCATGGTGAACTAACTGACCCGGATGGAATCGTATATCCTTTCGATTTTGGTGTAACTTCCGAGATAGCATTCGATTCTCCCACCCCAGGCATTTGGCAAATTAACATAGACATGCCTACTAACACCGGGCGGTTTTGGCTTATTGGTATTCCTCCTTTAGTCTGGCATGACCCTCAATATCTCCTGGTTGCATCAACCGAAGCGAACAACCCGCCTGTTGCTGATGACCAGAGCATAACTACCGATGAAGATTCGTCGGTCTCTATTACTCTGACTGCTTCCGACTCAGATGGCGATACTCTGAGCTATGCCATTGTTAATAACCCTACTCATGGTACGTTGTCAGGGACTGCACCTGAATTGACCTATACGCCTGATTCAGATTATAACGGTACGGATACTTTTACTTTTATCGCCGTCGATGGAAAATCCATATCGAACTCAGCCACTGTTACCATCACTATTAACCCGGTCAATGATGCGCCCATCGCGAACAACCAGAGTGTAATCACAATTAAAGAAACACCTATTTCTATAAATCTCGGGGCTTCGGATCCAGATGATGACCCTCTAACCTATGCCATCGTTGATGACCCTGTTTATGGTGCGTTATCAGGGACTATACCTAATCTAACTTATACCCCCGAACCGGAGTTCAGCGGCACAGATAACTTTACCTTCACTGCCAGCGATGGAACTGTCACTTCGAACACTGCAAGTTGCTTAATCACTGTGAGGCAGGGCAACAATCCGCCCGTCGCAGACAACCAGAATCTGACTATCAATGAAAACTCGTATATTTATATAATTTTAACTGCTTCTGATTTAGATGACGACCCTCTGACCTATAATGTGACGAATAGCCCTACTAATGGTACACTGTCAGGGACTATACCTGAACTGACCTATACGCCTGCTGCGGGCTTTATCGGCACAGATAACTTCACCTTTACTGCCAGCGACGGTTTTATCACCTCAAACTCAGCCAGTGTTAATATCACTGTTAACCATGTCAATACCACACCCGTTGCTAATAACCAAAGAGTAACTACCATAAAGGGAACGTCAACTCCAATACATCTTATTGCTCACGATGCGGATGGCGATACTCTAACCTATGCCATCGTTACCGAGCCGTTATACGGTGAGTTATCGGGAACACTGCCTCAAGTAACCTATATGCCTCTGCCGGAGTTCAGCGGCACAGATAACTTTACTTTCACTGTCAGTGATGGCGTCGATACTTCAGACTTAGCCACGGTTACCATCACCATCATTCCAATCAACTCTATAAACAACGATCCAGCACTACCACCGTCAACATCCGGTGGCTGGGGTGGAGATGACGATAACGACAACGATGGTGCCAGGTCTACCAGTGTGATTCTGTCCAGAACGAAAAACGGAACATTCTTGGAAGACATAATCGCTCAATCTATGGATAATAAAATAGAAATCGGCATACAGAAACATACCATCGGCCTGAACAAAAATGGGCAGCCATTAGTAAGTATATCCATAAAGGTGAGGAGACCATTCCCGGAGCCACCTCCTAATTGTGAGTTTGTGGGGAAGGTTTATGAAATCGAGCCCAGCGGTACTAGCTTTGAACCCTCAGTTGACCTCATCTTCAGATACACCGACACTGAGGTTCCCCAGGGTGTTTCGGAAGAGAAACTCATGTTGGCCACGTATGACTGGGGCAGCGAGCAATGGCAGGAATTAGGCAGTACCGTTGACCCGGAGGGCAATTCTGTCCGAACCAGGATCAGCCACCTCTCTACCTACGCTGTTTTAGCTCACGTCCGTCCCGCAAGTTTTCAGGCTATTCCCAACCTGGCTATGGCTTCGGGCGAGGTGGAATTCGGAAGTGAGCTTGAAATAAGTGTGCAGGTCACTAATACAGGAGACCTCAAGGGGAGCCACGAGATAGTATTGCAGATGGATAGTGAAGTATTGCAGACAAAAGGGGTTACTCTGGAGGGTGGCGGTAGTGAAATAGTGGGTTTCACGGTTACTCCCGAGACCGCCGGGGAACACCAGGTTTGTATTGAGGGCTCGGTGGCGGTATTTACGGTGAAGGAATCTCCAAATCCTATTCCCTTCACCACCAGTGAGCTTATTATCACACCAACTGAAATCAATATAGGAGATAGCGTTAATGTTGGTGTTCTCGTTACAAGTACCAGCGACGTCCCGGGGACTTATGAGGTAATCCTGCAAGTAGATGATATTCCGGTGCAGACAAAAGAGGTTACTCTGGAGGTTGGTGGTAGTGAAACGGTGAGTTTCACGGTTATTCATGATACCGCGGGGCAGCATACAGTGAATATCAATGGTTCGCAGGGCATGTACGAAGTAACGGACCCTTCAGCTGCCACGATTACAGATTTGTCGCAATCTAATCTGGAAATCAACAGTTTCAGCGTTGTTCCCGAATACGATATATCAACGGGTAAACTTGTCTCAGCCAAGATAGTCTACCTGATGAACGAACCCTGTACAGACTTTCCGGATGCTGAATTGACGCTAAATGTATTCTTCAACAGTGAACACTTGGAAACGCTCCCTCTGCTCAACCTGAGCCAACTGGCATCGGACGGTAAGGCAGGCAGTCTAGCCTACATACCGTCATCAGGATGGATGGAGGGCCAATATGCTTTCCAAATAGAGCTTGACGAAGGGCAGGGTCAGGTTCAGAGCACAGAGACAGAACAGTTCGCCGTCACATCTGAAGTGATAACAAAAACAGTTAGCTTATGGATTCTGGGCACTATTATCTGTGCCGCCGTATTTGGAATCTCTGCTATAGTGCTCATTATCTTATGCTTCAGGCGGGAGATACTTAAAGGTTACATAAACTGATTACCGAAGTTGCCACCTAATCTCTGACTTATGGAAACCAGAATTGGAAGAGAAAGCGAGATAGTCGATATGGAAAATAGACTAGCTATGCGCCGGCGGTTAGTATTTTCAGCACTTATCCTTGTAAGTCAAATGTTACTGATAGCCTTGGGTATATCATGGGTTATTCACATGTCAATTATCGCGTTAAACGGTTCAGCTTACTTTATTGAGAATAATCTCTTCATCCTGTGGGCGGAAATCGCCGCCACGTTTCTTATAACGGTATTTGCCTCCTTTATGCTGGCTACCCAGCTACAGCGACTGGGCGAAAGACGAAGAAGCGACCGGGATCAGGACAGGCGTAGCCAGTAATGCCCGGCGGCAATCCCGGTAATCGGGTATAAATGCCAAAGGTGATAGTAAATCTCGCAACGCGTAATTACACTCTGAAAAATGACTCTTCCAGGAGAACTGGCAGTATACGTTGGTATGGACGATAGAGAAGTATGTAAGTATCAGATATATATACTTAAGTTTTTCCCTTTACCATATTCTTTAATTTCTTCCTTACAAGTATCGGAAGCTTCCTATAAATAAATACTCCTAAGCGTTTTTGATAAGTTGCGGTTCTGGACGGTCCTGGGCCTAATCCCTGCATAGGAAATATATTTTCAGATACAACATCTTCGATTAAGTTATTTCTCGGTATATCCCTTATCTTTACATTTACAGGATAACCAACCGCGACATAGGCTATGGGTGAATAGTGCCAAGGTATTTTGAATAATCTCCTCAGAATAGCTTTTGGAGGAAGTATAGATATCCAGCATGCACCCAAGTCATAAGCCTGTGCCGCCAGAAGCAGATTCTGGATACAGGCGGCAGCCGTTTGATAATTATCATGATAATCCGGAGTTAGTGCGTAATCCTCATAGAGCACCAAAATCCCAGACGGAGATTTTCCGATTGTCTCCGAACCTCCTGCGTCCACGACTTTCTTTATCAACTGAGAGTCATTAACAATGATGAACCTCCATGCCTGTCTATTTCCAGCAGAAGGAGCCAGCCGTGCATACTCAATCAATTCCAACAGAATATCCTGTGGCACAGGCCTATCGGTAAAGGCCCTTACAGTCCTCCTTTCTCTAAGTATAGCCAAACGTCGACTTGTATCAGCAATATTATTCATCGTATTCTCGCGTATCTGTATACTGGAATTTGTAATATATAGTCTCAGCATTATATCCTTATATTTTCAAATTTGCAATAACAGCCAAGACCGGCACAGATTGTTCTTAAATATAGTCAGGCTAAAGTAACAGAATTTATATCTTCATGCTATAAATCACAATGAAATTTGGACCAAATTTGGACCGAATTTTGACCTTTCTTTCACCAATTAAAGACCATACTATGGACTTTTGCGACTTGGAGTTGGATTTTGATGTGCTAGACTGACCACAGGTAACTAAAGGCCACGTATTATCCGGGCAATAATAACGATTGATTTTAAAACGTGTCGGAGAGAAAGCTGGACACGATTAAACATAGCCGTGTCTTTAGTGATACGCATTTGAAATGAAAATGTCGTCAAAATGTAGCTGTGTAGTTTATGATGCGTACATTTCCGTGTATTTATGTACTGATTTAACTATGTTGGAACTTCGTAAATTATACACGTTATCTAAGGGAATTTTTTCTGAATTCTACACGGTGAAATTCTAAAATTTTTTACCGGTCTAACTATAAAAACAATTTAAAGGTACCGGGGTGAATGCTAAAAAAGTTTTAACCTTAGTAGTAATTTCGTTTTTTCTACTGGCCTTTTATCTACAAACCTTCATCAAGGTTACTCCGGCATTGGCACAGGACGGACGAGAAGGTCTCTGCCCGGAGCTTGCCGAACAATTATCTGGAATTATCCGTGAAAAGCATGAGCTAACCCCAGCGCAAAAGAAGATAGACCACAACATCCGAGGGGCGATAAAGCGGACAAGGGACCGGCTATCGAAGAAGCAGATGGAGGGGCAGGCCAAGCTCGAGGCAATACCCTCATTATTTTCAGACATAGGCGATTCGGATATTATAAAAGTCACCTTAAAGGTGCAAAGCCAGAACCCGGACGTTCTCGCTGAACTGGAAAATCTGGGTATGCAGATTGATATTAATCTGCCCAGGTACGGGATAATCGAAGGTAGCTTGCATCTTGATCAGGTGGAAGCGGTAGCCAACCTCGATTATGTCTTAAACATGGGATTACCGTGTTCTGCCATTTACAATACAGGCGATGTTACTTCGGCAGGCGATACCGTGTTGCTGGCCGCCGATGCTAGGACGGCCTTTAGCGTTAACGGCAGCGGGGTAAAAGTGGGGGTGATGTCAAACGGGGTTAAACACTGGGAGGCTTCGGTGGCTTCCGGCGACCTCCCTTCTTCGGTAGATGTGATAAAAAATGGCAATTATGACGAAGGTACGGCGATGCTGGAGATTATCCATGATTTAGCCCCGGGTGCCTCGCTCGCGTTTTACTGTCCCTCTAGCAGTGCCGACATGGTAACTGGCATAGGAGAGCTAGCGGATGCTGGTTGTAACGTCATCGTTGATGACATTACCTATTTTGATGAGCCGAAGTTCGAGGACGGCCTTATCGCTCAGGAAGCGCTTGACTTTTTCAATAATGGAGGCATCTATGTCACCTCTGCCGGCAACAGCGCCCAGCGGCATTATTCAAGTACATACAATCGCAGCACCGATAATATTACCATAGATGAGCAGGAGTATCACGCTCATGATTATGATGGCATGGGGGATATCGGTAACACCTTCAGCGTAAACGCCGGATATGCAATTATCACTATCCTACAATGGAATGACGAGTGGGGTAGCTCCAATAATGATTTCGACCTGTACCTGCTCCATCAATCAGATAATGCCGTTCTGTCCAGCAGCACCAATACCCAAAGCGGCAGCGGCAATCCATGGGAGGGATTGGCCTGGGTTAACACCACTGGTGACGCTGTTTCAGTCTATCTGGCGGTTATTGAAAATAACCTGGTGAGCCCACCGTCATCGATGGTACTGGATTACATTGCCTATTATAGCTCCGGGCTTGAGTATGTTGTGCCTGAAGGTAGCGTGATAGGCCACGAGGCAGTGACCGAGGTATTATCGACTGCTGCCGCGCCGGCAGCCAATCCGGACACCATCGAGCCCTTCAGCTCCCGGGGCCCGGGCACGATATATTTCCAAGATGGTCTCCCGAGCTATGAAGCACGCCACCTGCCCAATATCACGGGGGTTGACGGAGTTCAGACCAAGACCGGGCAGCTGGGTTATTTCAGCAATCCTTTTCTCGGCACCTCGGCAGCAGCGCCTCATATTGCGGCCATAGCTGCCCTGATCTGGAGTGCCAATCCCTCGCTGAGCCAATCTGAAGTGTTCAGTGCTATTACCGCGACGGCGGTGGACCGTCCTCCCTCCGGCTGGGACGGCACCTGGGGCTTCGGTCGCGCTGATGCTTACGCCGCGGTGAATGCAGTAATACCTCCCACGGTAACCGGGATTTCGCCCGATAGCGGTGACCCGGGAGATACACTGACCGGGGTGCAGATCACCGGCACTGACTTTCAGGACGGTGCCATAGTAAGCTTTAGCGGCACGGGCGTAATCGCTTCGAATGTCAACGTGGTCAGCAGTACGAACATAACCGCCGATGTTACCATTCTTGAAGGCGCAAGTGCCGGGGCAAGAGATGTTATCGTAAACCAGGGGTTGGTATCGGGTGAAGGAGTGGGGCTATTTACGGTAAACGCCTTGATTACCGTAACAGCACCCTCAACAATCGACCTGGGCTTGATGGCGGCAGGTGTTTTAAACAGCGGTTACAGCGCCACTCCGGGCACGGTTTCAACCAACGCCGAAAGCTGGAAGGTAACCGCTAAGGATGAAAATATCAACGACCCTGGCTATATGGTGAAGGATGGGGTGACTCCCATGGTTGAAAAATTCCAGATAAGTACGGATAATACCACATATGAACAGGCGGATACCGGCATTATCTATGAAAGTGTTACAAATCTCCCCTTCTATGTCAGGCAAGAGGTTTCTCAAAGTGACCCCGGAGGCACTTATGCAATTATCATCACCTTCACTAGCTCCATTCCATAGTATATAATCTAATGGAGACGGTAACAGCGAAATGAAGAAGACGCTTTTTATTATTCTAAGTGTAATAATGCTGGGACTGGCCGGCTGTTCTACAGCGATATCGTCCGATGTATTGCAGTCGGAGGAGTCGAGGGTAACCTCTCCCGCTGTCGCCCAGGACGAAATGACCGACCTGGTAGATGGAAATAGTGCCTTTGCTATAAATCTATACCAGGCATTAAAAGATACTGGCGGCAATCTATTTTATTCGCCCTTAAGCATATCTGAGGCCATGGCAATGACCTACGGCGGTGCCCGAAGCGATACGGAAAAACAAATGGCTGATGTTCTCTGTTTTGCCCTTTCGCAAGACCGCCTGCATCCAGCGTTTAACAGCCTGGAGCAGGAACTGGCCAGACGTGGACAGGGCGCCGAAGGCCAGGATGAGGAGGGCTTCCGGCTGAATGTCGTTAACGCTATCTGGGGTCAGGATGGCTTCAGCTTCAGCCAGCAATACCTCGACCTCCTGGCGCAGAATTACGGGTCCGGTATCAGAATATTAGATTTCAAAAAAGCCACCGAGCCATCCCGCAACACCATTAACCAGTGGGTCAGCGACCAGACCGAGGGTAAAATCAAAGACCTCATTCCCCAGGGTGCTATAAGTACACTGACCCGCATGGTTCTAACCAATGCTGTCTATTTCAATTCAGCCTGGCAGTATCCTTTCCAGGAGGAAGCTACCTCTGATGGTACATTCCATTTGTTAGATGGAAATGTGGTGGCTGTTCCCATGATGAAACAGATTGCGTCTTATGGTTATGCCCAGAAGGATAATTATCAGGCGGTGGAACTGCCCTATGATGGCAGAGAGCTTTCCATGATAATACTGCTGCCCGAGTTGGAACACTTTGGAGCATTCGAGACTTCGCTGGACAGTCGGCAACTGAACAATATTATTCAAAATATCAAGTACCAGCAGGTTGCTCTATCCATGCCCCGGTTTACGTTTGAGTCCAGTTTCGGCTTGAAGAAGGCCCTCAGGGACCTGGGTATGCCGCTGGCTTTTTCTGATAAAGCGGATTTCTCAGGTATGGATGGCGATAAAGATTTATTCCTGAGTGATGTTCTTCATAAGGCTTTTATCTCCGTGGATGAAGCGGGTACCGAAGCGGCGGCGGCCACGGCGGTGATAGCAGGAATTACCGCCGTACAGGAAAATCCTGTTGCGGTTACTGTGGACCATCCCTTTATCTTCCTTATCCGCGATATTGAGACCGGTACAATATTATTTATCGGGCGGATGGTGAACCCCGAGATATAACCAGGTGAGATATCCTGCTGCATGTTCTCACCCGTCAGGCAGACACGGTGGGTCGCAATTTCCGGTTCTTCAGAGTTATGGTCGGGGTTACCTCATTTCTATTCAAATATGGCACTTCATGACTTATATTTATCTCTACCCTGATTCTTATACAGACTTATCATGGTGTCAGTTAAGGTAGCAGCGGGCCGAATTTTGCAAAATGTTTATAGAAACTGTCTGAAATTTTATGAGTTATTTGCGTAGAATACTTAATATATTAAGTGTAACATGTATCTCCGAAAGCCTGTAGGGGTGTGGAAAATGGGGCGATTAGAGAAGAATATAGCGGATTCGGGCGAGAAAATATCTCCGAACGGGGGAGAGGATAAGTTGCGGAGAGAAACAAGGGAGGCAGAGAGTTTCGCCTGTCAATATCCCGAGATGAAATGTATAGAATATCAAAAGGAGCTCCGCTCTCTGGCTTCGCAACTGGCGGTGGCCGAGGAACGCGAGCGGATGCGTATTGCCACGCAACTGCATGAGCGTGTTTCTCAGAGCTTGGCTCTCTGCCGTATCAAACTTGGGGAGCTGGGGAGATCGGCACCTTCCGCTGCTTTTGCACGGGAAATAGGTGAAGTACAGAATGTTATTAAAATGTTAATCGCAGATGCGCGCTCATTTATCTTTGAACTGAGTCCACCAAACTTCGGTGAAAATGGTTTGGAAGCAGCCCTGGAGGAACTGACTCACGAGATTCAGGAGCAATATGGTCTCCGAATCAGCTTTCGCAATGGTAAACAAACCAAGCCGGTAGAGGAAGACGTCCGGTTTCTCCTTTTACAGATAGTGCGAGAGTTGCTGGTCAATGTGGTAAAGCATGCTAGGGCCAGCCGGGCTACCGTCTGTATTAAAAGAAATGGTGACGACCTGAAAATAACCGTCAAAGATGATGGGGTAGGCTTCAATGGGGAGGAGGCTGGCCTGTGCAGGAAACGAAATAATGGTTTTGGCCTGTTCAGCATCCGTGAACGACTCCACTACATCGGCGGGCAACTCGAAATCGAGTCTGAACCAGGCCGTGGTACCCGGGTTACTATCATAGCGCCATTGAAACAGGAGTAAAACTGGAGCATGAGCAACATGAGGACACGAATTCTTCTCGTCGATGACCATACCCTTATACGCCAGGGACTCCGGAGCCTCCTTGAAAAAGAGCCAGACATGGAAGTGGTGGGGGAGACCGGAGACGGGCAGGCCAGTCTGAAGCTGGTGCAGGAACATACTCCTGATGTGGTGCTTATGGATGTAGCCATGCCCGGGATAAGCGGTGTTGAAGCAACCACTCAAATTATTGCCCATGCCCCTTCTACCCGCGTCATCGGACTGTCGATGTATACGGATAAGCGGTTCGTCACCGGGATGTTGCAGGCTGGAGCTTCGGGTTACATGCCCAAGGATTGCGTCTTCGAAGAACTGGTGCAAGGGATACGCGCCGTCATTGCCAATAAGACGTACCTCAGCCCGAACGTTACCCGTGCTGTGGTTAAGGATTATCTACATCAGCTAGACAGCGGCACAGGACTTTCTCCCCTTACGCGTAAGGAGCGGGAAGTACTGCGCCTCCTGGCTCAGGGAAAGTCCACACGCGAGGTAGCGTACCGTCTGGGTGTGAGTGGAAAAACTATTGAGACTCACCGTCGTCACATAACCGAGAAGCTAAACCTCCGTAGCCTGGCTGACCTTGTTAAATACGCCATTCGCGAAGGTCTTACCTCTCTGAACGAATAATCCCCGGACTTATCAGGATTCCCCCTCTCTGAAAATCTGGTTTTTCGAAGTAAAAATCAGGCTTTTCCCGATTACTTTTTACCCATGACTATTTCATAATTTAAAGCGATTAGTCATGCGGGTTTTTTCATCAGGCGATAAGCTAATAGACGTGTTTTCAGAGAAACGTACTTCTCGAGTTGATGTCCGCTTATTGGCTAAAGACATCGGCGGAAGGAGGAGCTTTGAAAGTCATCGTCATTAGCGATAATCGCATGGTGACAAGGGATATCCATTTCTGTCTCAAGGTCCGTTGGTCAAATGTGGTCGTGCACTCGGTCGCAGAGGGTCAAAAAGGGATTGAGATGGTTGAAACCGAGATACCCGACCTGGTCATAGTGAGCTCGGATGTGACTGATATGGATATGGCCGAACTCATTACCAGGATTCGAGAGTTCTCGCATGTTCCCTTGATCGTCCTTTCCGAAGGGCATAGCGACATGGACAGGGTACGGTGCCTGGAGGCGGGAGCCGACGATTGTGTCAATATGCCATTCAGTCCCATAGAGCTTTTAACCAAGGTCATTGTATTGTTACGCCGTACCTGGGGCCTTGGCTTCAATTTCAAGGAAGAACAACCAATATCCGTAGGTGATAGGCTGACCATCAATGCCAGTACACGGGAAGTTCTCTTGTTGGACAAACCGGTCAGGCTGACTCCCATCGAGTACCGTATCCTTTTAGAGTTGGTAAGAAATCAGGGCAGGATTGTTTCCCATGAGGTACTGCTGGGAAGAGTATGGGGTTCTGAATACAGCACTGAAGTGGGTTTCGTCAAGAGGTACGTTTACCGGCTGCGCCAGAAGCTGGAACCTAACGGTGGTAAACCTCTGATCATTTCAGAACGAGGCGTGGGTTACCGGATGGTCAGATCCGAATAGCCGGGACAATTCCTGTGTCTGTTGACACGCGGCAATCTCTATTTTTCAGGAGGAACGAATATGTCTTATTTCCCTGGTTGCCTGCTGTCCGCCGGAAACTGTGCCCAGATTGCGACCAGGATAGGACCGAATTTGGACCTTAACTTGACTTTGTCTAGACCATTTTCATACCACAGCTTGGACTTTTTAGACCTGAAATTGGATTCTTGAATGCTAAACTAATTGCGTGTGTTCGTTATAGTGGTTAAGCCTAGCGGGAGATTTGATGGAACGAGAAAGAATTTTAGTAATTGTCAAAGATGATAACCTTGCTTCTCAGTTGGTAACGGCACTTCGTACGGTGGGATATTACGTTTGGCGAGCCAGAGATGGGGTTGAAGGATTGAAAAAGCTGCGTAGAGCATCCCCTGACCTGGTTGTGATAGAGCGAGAATTATCCCCGGTGAACAAGCAAGACCCCCTCTCGCGTATAAGGCAAGCATCCTACGTGCCTATTATTGCGGTGGGCAAAGACAACGACCCGACGGATGTGCTGGAGTTCGGCGCAGATGTTTATATGTTAAATCCCCCAAGCCTGATGGAGCTTACAGCACGTGTGCGTGCCCTGCTCCGGCGTAAGAACCTGGGGAGGGTTACACCCGGGCAGGACGAACTCGGGGAAAGAACAGATGCTTTGATGATTGAACCGAGGGTCAGCATCGGAAAGCGCCGGGAACGGAAGGAGTGAACGTAAATTCAGACCAGTGTCTACATAATTGATTGTTATGCTACCTTAACCCCGATAGTGGGGGATGTGTAGCTATTTAGATTTACCGGAAGTCATTTTAAAGGTCATTTTACCGAAAAGATTATATTAATAGTTCGGACACTGGAAAACTGACAGAACAATCAAGACTATGAACGAAAGGACAGAAAAATGTGCGGCATAGTTGGATTTTTAGGTAATGGACAATTAAACGGACGGGTAGCTCCCATAATATATAGCTGCCTGGAAACTCTGGAGTACCGCGGATACGATTCTGCTGGTCTGGCCACAGTCGAAAACGGCGCCATATGGTGTAAAAAAGGCGTGGGCAGGGTGGCGGCGGTAAATAAGGAATGCGGTCTGGATGAACTGCCGGGAAGCGTGGGCATCGGACATGTACGCTGGGCCACTCACGGCAAGGTCACCTTTGAGAATGCCCACCCCCACCTTGACTGTAAATCCGAGGTAGCCCTGGTTCACAACGGGATAATAGATAACTATCAGAGCCTGCGCCGGCGGCTGGAGAGCCGGCACCATTTTTCCTCGGATACTGATACCGAGGTAATTGCTCACCTTTTAGAAGACAATCTGGCCGACGGTGCCTCGCTACGGGAAGCCATGCTGAGCACCATAGCCGAGTTGGAGGGCTCATATGCCATAGTAGCCATCTCGAGCCGGGAGCCGGACAAGATAGTAGCCGCCAAGAAGGAAAGCCCGCTGGTGATCGGGATAGGTGCTCAGGGATACTTCATAGCCAGCGATATTATCTCCATCCTCGGTCGGGCCGATCGTGTTATTCCTCTGGAAGAATACGAGGTAGCCGTGGTCAGCCGGGATGGCATTACGATTATCAATCGGGAAGGGGAAGAGATTCAGAAAGAGCCGCAGCCGGTTACCTGGGAATGGCTCGCACCATCAAAGAACGGGCATAAACACTACATGATAAAGGAGATACTTGAGGAGCCGGATGCTATAGAAACCGCCATGCGCCAGGACGACGGGTTGCTGATAGAACTCGCTCTTGAGGCGCTGAGAGCCAAGCAGGTGATTATTACCGCCTGTGGCACTTCAAGACATGCTGCCCTTGTCGGCAGATACCTTTTCTCGAACATGGCCGGTCTGTTTTGTGAGGTGGTGATGGGCTCTGAATTCGAATATTTCGCCAACTCAATAGATAAAAAAACCATGGTGATAGCCATCTCTCAAAGCGGTGAAACCGCCGACGTCATTTCCGGAGTAAAGATAGCCAAGGCCAGCGGGGCCAGGGTTATCTCTATGGTCAATGTCCCCGGCTCGACACTAACCAGGATGAGCGATAAGGTAATCTATTTGAACTGTGGACCGGAACTGTGTGTTGCCGCCACCAAGACGTTCGTAGCGCAGCTGGTAATATTCTACCTGCTGACTTTTGCCATGCTCAACCAGCTGGAACAGGGGAGGCAATCACTCAGGGAGATTAGCGGTCTTATCAGAAAGAACCTGAAAAGCAACGGGCACAAGGTAAGGAAGCTGGGGAATGAAATAAGAGATAGAGCCGATTTCTATTTTCTTGCCCGTGGCATAAATTATGCCATCGCTCTCGAAGGTGCCCTCAAGCTAAAGGAAATATCTTATATTCATGCCGAGGGAATGCCGGCCGGTGAACTGAAACATGGCACCCTTGCCTTGATGGAAAAGGGGACACCGGTGCTGACCATCTGTCCCAACGATTACACCTACAATGACACCCTTTCCAACGCGATGGAGACGAAGGCGAGAGGCGCTTTCATCATCGGTCTCTCCGATAGGAATAACGATATTTTCGACGAGTGGATAAAGCTCCCTAAAGTCGATGAGATATTCTACCCCCTGGTTAGCGTGGTGCCGCTGCAACTGCTGGCTTATTATGCCGCCGTTGCCCGCGGCAAGGACCCTGACCGACCGCGTAACCTGGCAAAATCGGTCACCGTTAAGTAGGGGATATGAAGCGAAACTTCGAGTCGGGAGAAGAAAGCGAGAAAATATGAAGGCATGGTACGTAGCCAAGACCAAACCCGCTAAAGAGCGATGGGTGGAGACATATCTCACCGATACCATGGATATCAGTGTCTTTCTCCCTATCATTCGTCGCCCCGCCGGCGGCAAGGCAAAGCTGGAACCCTTATTCCCCACGTATCTCTTCTGCAATATTGACCTTCAGTCTCCTGACTGGCCGACTGTCCGCTGGACGCCTGGCTTGTGTTACTTTCTTGCCACCGGCGAGGAAATTACCCCGGTGTCAGATGAAGTGATAACTCACCTCAAACACCGGGTGTCCTGGTGGAATGGTGGTGGGTATGCACCTCGCTTTTCGCCCGGTGACCGCGTAGTGGTCACCGTAGGACCTCTTTCAGGTCTGGAAGGTATTTTTCAAAGATATATTCCCGCTAGACAGCGTTGCCAGGTGCTCCTTGAGGCCTTGGGTCAGTTAAGCAAAGTGGAGCTCCCGGAAGAAGACCTTAAGGCCGGCTCTCCTTACCGAGGGCTTGACTTGGCAGTTCGTTATGCCAGCGGATCTGCGTAGTAGTTTCTCTTTCTAAGAAGACGCGGAGTGATAGGCAGTAAAATAGAAATTTTTTAACTCTCGGCTAAGGCTGAGAGGGCGGAGCATGCCTCGAGTCTATTATGGTGATGACATTAATTACTTTGGAGTTAAGTTGAATGATTGGAGGTTATGTTCTCCCAGCACGTAATTTGAGTGTTGAGGAAGTATTTAGAAATAACAGTACCGTTAAGTTACGAGAGTTCGTGATTGAATCCGAAAATTATGTTGGGTGGTTCTTTCATACTATTGATAAGCATTATTCATATAGTGACGATATGCATCTGCTGTTAGTAGATGGTATTCCGGTAGCTGGAAACCCTGAGGATGGATACCATCTTTTTAAACCTTCAAAGGATATCGTTGAATCTTGCGACAATGTTTTTTATCAATTCCTGGATAAGATTGTATCGAATGTTAATATAATTTCAGTAAACCGTCACCAGGAAGAGCTGGTAGTAAGATTAGCATCTCCGAGAGCCTCAGGTGGTCGAATATTTTATATACAGATACCTAATAAAGGGCTTATCATATGTGATGATTACCGTTTACTTTTGAATTTCAGTAAATTTGAGATTGAACCGAAAGCTATTTATGCCATTTTAAAATTCGGTGGACCACCTGACCCAATCACCATAATCAAAAACATACATAGTGTCCCTCCTTCACAATATGCGACATGCTCAACTCCCAGCTTTAAGATTGAAATACAACCATATTTTAAGTTTGATTTTTCCGAAGTTAACGGCTGTAACCTTAAACCAACAAAAGACATATTACAAAAGTCCGCGCAGTTCCTGAATTCAATAGATGCTTCAATACTCTTCAGTGGTGGTGTTGATTCACCGCTTTTTGCCCACTATCTCCATTCAGAAAATAATGTAGATGGATTCTTTCTCTCATTTGGGGAAAATGACCCTGAATTAACTTTTGCACAAGCAGCGGCAAGCAGTGCACATATTAACCTGTACACTTTCTATATGGAACCGGATGATGTAGTTCCAGCAATCAAGGGGGCTGCATCCTCATACATGCACCCTTTTTCTGATTTTTCAACGATTCCGACATACTATCTGATGAATAAGATAAAAAGCAGGCACCAAGAAGGAGGTATACTAATTGACGGGAACGGTGCTGACATTTGCTTTGGTTTTGGCACATTAGCTCGTCATCTCCTGTGGAGATTACTTTACGCTCAACCGAGGTTTATTAAGCAGGTAGGCCGAGTCTTATACGACAACGCTGGTATGCACAGGCGGCAATCAAAGCTCGTGTCACTTTTCGCCATGCTAGCAAAGACATGTGAAAGAGATATCCTGCTCAGTCCCATAGTTTTATCTCCAATCGAGTCATTTTTCACCGACCAAACAAGGGATTGTGCCCAAGATGTTAGCTCAGCATTTCTGAAGATGTTTAGTTTATGGACAAATACAGAGGCATATAATGCTTCATTTGGTCCCAAAGCGTCAGTTGGACTTTTACTGCGGAACACTCGAACGACATGTTTGAAAACCTTTAATGTTGGGAAAGAACATTTTACGGATGTAGTTTATCCATATCTATGGAAGGATATATTGGTGGAGCAGGGAAAATTATCCTGGAATTGTAAAAATAGGAACGGAGTGTTAAAGTGGCCTCTTAAAAAATTATTGGAGAATTATTTGCCGTATGAATTCATATATCGGGAGAAAAGGGGATTCACTCCTCCCCTTCTAACCTGGCTGCTTCGAGATGAGGTGCATGATTTTTTGTGTGAAATTCTTTTAAATCCAGGTACATTTTTATCAGATTTCATATTAACTCGAAAAATTGAGGGGTTGATTAATTCATTATTTTTACATAGAACTGTTTCTCCTCAGATGCTTCATTTTTTTTGGGGAATGTTGTTCACAGAATTATGGCTAAAAGAGAACCACTCCAAGTTTATCATTAACAAAGTGGAGCTGGAATGAAAATGGCAAGGTCGATAGAGTAGTATATTTTTAACGTATAAGGTAGTGGATTATACAAGTACTGCCCGGCATATGAAACTCGATAGTCACAGTTCTCTCTAGGTACGCTTTGCGGTAACCAAAGGAGTATCACTTATGAAAAATAACGATGTTACGAATTTGTTATGGACGGGCGGATGGGATTCAACATTCAGGCTGCTTTACTTACTCCTGGTAGAGCACAGGCCGGTACAGCCATATTACGTAATTGACCCGGATCGTAGATCGACCCGACTCGAATGTCGCGCCATGCAAAATATAAAGCAACGTATATTTGCCAAGCATCCCAAGACAAAAGACCTTTTACGGCCTACTCAATACATAGAAAGGCTTAACATACAGCCAAACAAAGACATAACACAGAGCTATGAAAGGATAGCTGGAACTTACTTTACTCGCTTAGGCTCCCAATATGATTGGTTTGCCAGATTTGCTCACAACACGGGGGTCAAAGATATAGAGTTGTCCGTTCATTATCGAGATGGTAAAGCGTACAAAGTCTTAGAAGCATTCGTCGTTAATTTAGGTGACGAAAATGATTCGTTGTTCAAGATTGACCCCAAGGCTAATGGATCAGATGAACATACACTTTTTAAGTATTTCACATTTCCTATATTCAATTTGACGAAAGATGATATGGAGATGATATCCAGGAAGGAATGCTTCTACGACTTAATGCAACTTATTTGGTTTTGTCAAACTCCCCGGGCGAATGGGGCTCCTTGTGGAGTATGCGGCCCGTGCGTTTATAAAATAGAGGAAGGTTTGGGTAATCGGGTACCTTTTACCAGTAGGCTTAGATATCATCTCAGGTATCTCAGATTAAGTAGAATGCGCCAAGAATTGATGAAATATCCCCGCTTATACAGTTACGCAAGGAACATTAAGCATAAAATCCGTTCGAATTGAGACCGGCGCATTCTATAAGTGGGATATCTGATGTGTGTAGGTAGTATTTTTGGCATTTACATGAATATAAAGGCATGACACCAACTTGATTGACTTAAGAACGGTGGTACCCCATCAACTTCTATTCCGAATATTATACAGAATTTGTACATATGTTGTATAAGGACCTGAGGTAGGATGGGTTTAATGGACACCAAAGTCAGGTAGAATAGAAAGACGGAGGTGTCAGATTGAAAAGGGGACCACAAGGAAGGTACACGAAGGAGTTTCGGGAAGAAGCGGTAAAGCTGATAA
>Ga0315543_1001539_pt1 | contig 24664 bp, 22 predicted proteins | sample SalMarSW160210MG_2_FD_203098 | JGI IMG/M metagenome (GOLD analysis project Ga0315543, IMG submission 203098) | Salt marsh sediment microbial communities from the Plum Island Ecosystem LTER, Massachusetts, United States - Salt Marsh Sediment SW1601-210 ... | reverse complement strand
GAAGCTACTCAATTTATAAAGGAAGGTGTAAAGCGAGGGGTAATTTTTGGTGAAAGTAAATTTCGAGGTGTAGGAAATGTAGTTAAGATAAAACCACCCTTTGTAATTACCAAAGAGCAAGCTGATAAAGTATTAGAAGTTTTTGAAGAGATAACCTGTCTTTTGAGCCCTACATAAATAAAATGGAAAGAGTTAAAAAAGTAGCTAAAGAGATGCTCCAGAACGCAACCTGGAGCGTTGAGCAGTTAAACGAAGAAGATATGAAAGGGATGATCGATATTTTCCCTAAAGCAAAGAAAATATTTGTTCTGGGGGTAGGTCATTCTGGTTTGATAGGGAAAGTTTTTGCTATGAAACTCGCTCATCTTGGATTTAACTCTTATGTGGTGGGGGATGTGACTACTCCGGCTTTAAATTCAGGAGATGCTATGGTAGCTATTTCCCAATCTGGAGAAACACCAACTATTACAACTCTTTGCCAGAAAGCAAAAAAGCTTAGTGGCAAGATTATAGCTATTACCTCTTCTCCTGAATCTATCTTAAGTAAATTAGCTGATTATACTGTAGTTATTAGAGCAAAATCTAAGGATATAGATTTTGCTCATTTTTCTTCACTTGGTGATGAGGAACATAAAAATATGTCCGGTGCTCTTTTTGGATTAAATATTTACCTTTTCTTTTATGGGTTAATCTGTGAGTTGGCAGAGGTAATAGGGCAAACCCCTAAGCAAATAGACTCAAGACATGCAAATATTGAGTAGTTCAATCTCAACTTTTAGCGGACCTCTTTAGGTAGTAGCCGCAGGCTTTAGCCTGCGTAATTAAAAGGTTCCCGTGTCAAGTCATTTAAATAGGTAACCGAAATCGAAGTTGTTGGGTCATATAAAAGGGATTGAAAATTTACCAGAAACGATAAATTTATATAAGAAGGCTGACGCCATTCTTTTTAATCCCAAGATGGTGAGGTATTGTGGCAAGTTCTTTACCTCTTATGACTCACCTCTTTGTATTATTAGGGTCAATTGGGGAAGCCATTATTGTGAAGGTTTTAAAGAGGGGTATGGCAAGAAGATGAGTACAGTTAGACAGGCAGTAGCTCTGGGAGCCAATATGGTTATAGTCTCCCTTCTTATCGGAGGAAAAGAAGAGGCAAATGCAGAAAATGTAACTCTATTAGGAGAAATGTTTGAAGAAAGCGAGTCTCTGGGAATACCCTTGATTTCTGAGTTCATTCCTCAGGAGGGAATTGATCGCTTCGAGGGAAACAGGCGCCTGGTCGAGGTAGGAGTGAGGATGACTAGCGAAATAGGCTGCGACTTAATCAAGACAGTTTATATAGAAGGTTTTTCTGATCTTGTCAAATTTACTCCCGTGCCTATTTTAGCCCTGGGAGGGGCAAGGATGAAGACAGATTTAGATGCTCTTGAGTATGCTAAAAAGATCATTCAAGAAGGAGCGGCTGGTGTTGTCTATGGCAGAAATGCCTTTCAGGCAAAAAATCCAGAAAAATTTTTAGATGCTTTAATTAAAGTGCTAAAGGAAGGTAGGCTTTGACTTTTCATTAAATTCTAGTAGAAAAAATTTTATTGCTAATAATAACAATGGAATTAGATCTTTCGGAAGGAAAAGCTAAAAATAAGGCTGGGAAGGAGGTGAAAAGCAGGCAGGCCATTAGTTGGAAAGAGGAAAGCTTTTCCAAAAAAGAGGAGTGTTGAAAAATTAATTTCTCTTTTGGGAGCTTTCCACAGAAAAATGAACAATGTCAGAAGTAAAAGAGGAGCTTTCGAACTACTTTAAAAGTAGATATGTTTCAGCGGGAAGGTAATGGGGAGATGGAAAGAATAAATAAGTTTGAAAGGAGTGAAAAAATGCGAGTACGAAAAGCAAGATGGATGATGGCGATGTTTCTTGTATTTGGTGTTTTTGTTATCGGAGGATCATGTCCAGGAGTGCACGCTACAACAATAAGAGTGATAGATGTTTGTGAACCTCATGGTATTGCTATGCAGAAACTAGCTCCAATATACGAAAAAGAAACAGGAATCAAAGTCGAAGTCGATGTTTTTGGGTGGGATGCTACCCTAGAAAAAGAGATGTTACTTTTCATGAGCCAAGGTAGCGACTATGATGTTGTAGCGCATGACTGTGTCTTTAGTGCTACATTCCAACGGAATGGTTGGCTTCTAGATTTGAGGAAGTATTTAGAGGACCCCAGTTTACCAAACATAGATTTGACAGGTTATCTACCGGGCTTGATGGAAGCCTATGATATCGGCGAAAATGGAGAAATTTGGGACATTCCTATAGACTTAACTGGTATTATAATGGTATACATACCAGAAATGTTCGAAGAAGCTGGCATGGCGGAACCTGCGAAAACTTGGGATGAATATCTAGAACAGGTTAAGCGAATGACTAAAGATCTGAATGGGGATGGAATAATTGATCAGTATGGGATAGTTATACACCCCGGAGCTCCTGATCCGTGTTACACAGATTGGATAGTGAGGGTTACCGGTTTTGACCTTCCTCCTGGAGCAGTAGAATTCGTGCTCAACAAGGAATGTACCGAAACTATTTTCGATCGTTATCCATACGGAGTTAAAGCGTTGGAGATGCTTAAGGACATATTGCAATACAGCCCTTTCGGTTCTATAGGATATGGATATGGGGAAGTTATGGAAGCGTTTCGTGTTGGTTTAGCGGCTAGTTGGATAAGCTGGCAGGTTAATATGTGCGAGTTTTTAGATCCTTTAAAATCTAAAGTGGCGGGAAAGGTTGCTTTTGCTCTCTCTCCCATAACTAAGGAAAGACATGATCATATAGGGGGATGGCGCTTTGGTATCAATAAATATAGTAAACATCCTGAAGAAGCTTATAAATTCATGGCATGGATCGCAAGTAAAGAAGGGGTAGAAAAAATGATGGAAGTTGGTTCTTTAACCCCTCCCCGTGTAGAATTACTACTAAATCCAGAATGGGTTAAAAAATTCCCTGCTATGAAGGTTATGAGTGAGCTTAAAAATCCAGTTGCTTTTCCTAAAACAGGAAAATTTATAAAGATGCAACAACTGTTTTTTGAGCAAATTCCTATGGCTTTAGCTGGTCACAAAACTTCTGAAAAGTGTATTAAAGATATTGCTGCTGAAATAAATAAGATGCTGAAAAGTAAATAAATTACCTTTAAAGTATATTCAAGTTTTACTTTCTATCTCCCCTTAGTTTGCCGTACAGGTAGTAGGAAATGTCAGCCTCAGGCGAGGAAAAGCCCTGTGTGGGTCTGTACGCACGAGTTGATGCAGTGGATGGAGAAGGTTGCCTCGCTCGACTAAACGAAAGGAACGTAAAAGTGCCTCAGGATGCTAAACTAGCAATTGAGGGGAATTTACCCACAGTTCCGAAAAATTACATAAGAAATTGGCCAATTGTGGACAAAAATGACCGGAATGCGGTATTGAGAGTATTTGACAGGGGTATTTTCTCTGGATTCTCAGCTCCAGAAACTACAGCTTTGCAAAATGAATGGTCAGAATACTTAGGACGAAAAGATTGCCTTGCTACAAATAGTGGAACGTCAGCACTTCATATGGCTCTTGCTGCACTAGGAGTTGGTCCTGGTGATGAGGTAATTACCTCAGCGTTTACGTTCCTTGCTTCAGCCTCTTGTGCTCTACATAATAATGCCATACCAGTATTTGTAGACATCGATCCTCGAACCTACAACATAGATCATAAGAAAATCGAAGAGAAAATTACTGATCGAACCAAGGCGATTATCCCCGTCCACATAGCGGGGCTTCCCGCTGACATGAATGAGATTATGGAAATTGCGAAAAAACATGGTTTGAAGATTATTGAGGATGCGTGTCAAGCCCACGGTGCAAAGTATAAAAGCAGAAAAATAGGGACATTTGGTGATATTGCCTGTTTTAGTCTAAACAGCTCTAAGAATTTACCCGGTGGAGAAGGAGGATTGTTTGTTACAGATGATGAGTACTTAAGAGCTCGCGGACAGATGGTCAGAATGTTTGGTGAAGAAGTCGATGATGAAACACGACTGAGAAAATATAATGCTTCAATTCTTGGATACATGTATAGAACGCAGGAGTTACCTGCTGCTTTTGCCAGAAGCCAACTTAGAAAGTTAGATGCCAATAATTCTAAAAGAATTGAAAATTGTAACTTTCTTACCCAACATTTAGAAGAGATTGAGGGAGTGATTCCTCCATATGTCCCAAAGGACCGAACTCATGTGTACTGTATGTATATGGTCAGGTTTGATCCTAAGAAAGCAGACGTGGATCTCTCTCCTAGGGAGTTCCGAATAGCCGTTGAAAAAGCTCTTTACTGCGAAGGAGTTCCTGTTGGTCAGTGGCAGACCATGCCAGTTCCGGCACAGGATCTTTTTCAGACTCAGGCGGGTTATGGGGGAAAGAAATGTCCCTGGAATTGTAAATACTATGATGGTAAGGTAAGATATCGGGCAGAAGACTACCCGGAGGCATTAAAACTTTGCGAAGATTATACCACCATTGCAGGAATCCATCCGCCGAATGGACTGGATCTAATGGAAATGTACGTGAAGGCTTTCAAGAAGGTATTTTCAAATCTAGAAAAAGTAATAACATACGCCAAAGCCAATACCTCACCTCACTATAGTGGCCTTCTCTATGGAGAAGTACCTAAAGTGGCATTTTTAGAAGAGAAGTAATATGGGTATCAGATTGATTTAGGAAAAAGATGGAAATATGTTAGAGTAGCTGCCAAGGAGGGGGAGGGAGTAAGTAATGTATGACTTAAGAGAAAAAGTGGCTATCATTACAGGAGCTGGGCGTGGAATAGGCAGAGCTACAGCCATTACCTATGCTCAGGGAGGGGCAAGTATTACACTGGCTTCTATCACCCTTTCTAATTTAGAACAGACAGCAGAAAAAATAAAGAAAATAGGCGGAAAGGTCCTTATTGTTCCCACCGATGTCGCAAAGAAAGAGCAAGTAGAAAAGATGGTAGACTCAACCCTTAATTATTTCGGTCGTCTAGATATCCTTTTTTGCGCGGCGGGAGTCTCTGAGATTGTGGAAATAGCAGAATGTGATGATCAAGCTTACCACCGGCAAATTGATGTGAATCTCAATGGAGTGTTTTACTGTATTCGAGCAGCTATACCAAGAATGGCTGACCAAGGGAGAATTATCGTTATGTCTTCAGATGAAGGTAGACAGGGATCGGTTTTCGTTGGTCCTTATGCCGCTACGAAACACGGTGTCCTAGGTCTAATTAAATCTGTTGCTAAAGAAGTTGGAAAAAGAGGGATAACGGCTAATGCGATTTGTCCGGGGTGGGTTGATACTGACATGGGACGAACTGATCAGGAGAAAAGAGCAAAGAAATTGGGGGTGACAGTGCAAGAACTACGTCCTTCTGTCTTAGCTGCGGATCCCCAACACCGAATTTCAACTGCGCAGGATATTGCCAACTTGGCATTATTTCTGGCCTCGGAAGATTCCCAGGCCATCTCTGGCCAGGGAATTGGCATCGGCACAGTAACATGCTAAACACTTCTAGGATCTTGCTTAAATTAGCACCTGGCAAGGGAAAGAGCAAAAAAGTTACCTCAAACTTGAGGAAGTTTTATTTTTGCAATACTTTTTAGGAGAACAAAGAGGTGAAACTTATGAAAAAAATAGAATTTTCTTCGCAGAAAAAAGGTTTATTGCCATACTTATTTCTGGCACCTACATTATTATTTATTGTTCTTATGACATTTTACCCTCTAATCTATTCTGTCTTAGTTTCTTTTTCCCGATATGACGTGCCTTCAACCACAATTAAATATTGGTGTGGATTTAGAAATTATTTCCAAGTATTTAGAGATTGGCATTTTTTAAATACCACAAAAGTAACTGTTTTATTTATTCTGGTTGTTGTACCTTTGGAATTTTTATTTGGCTTAGGGATTGCCTTATTAGTGGACGTAGAAAATAAATTTATGAATCTTCTTAGAACATTTATTCTTATACCTATGATGCTTCCTCCTGTAGGCATAGCGATACTATGGCGGTTAATGTTTCAACCCCAACTTGGCATACTAAATTATTTTCTGGGACTTATTGGACGAGTTCCCCTAGGTTGGTTGTCTACAGGAAGAAATGCTTTTTTTTCTGTTTGTTTGGTAGATGTATGGCAGTGGACCCCTTTTGTATTTTTAATTATTTTCGCGGGACTAAGGTCAATTCCCCCTCCCCTAATAGATGCAGCGAAAGTCGATGGTTGCACAGGTTGGCAAGAGCTGATTTATATTATACTTCCTTTGCTTAAGCCTGTAATATTAATTACCATTACTTTGCGACTCTTAGATGCAATTAGAGTCTACGACATTGTATATGTGCTAACACAGGGGGGGCCTGGTGGTGCAACGGATGTCTACAGTTTCCACATTTGGAGGGAAGGTTTAAAATATTTCGATATAGAAATTGCAGCTGCGCTTTCTATTATATTATTGGTAATGGTGTGTGTTATAATTTATCTTTTATTTATTAAGATAATGAAATTAAGAATATAAACGGTATAGGTGGGACGGAAAAGGCTAATGAGAGCTAAAGAAAAATTCTTTTTTAGTATCCGGATAATAGCTATATTGATAATAACGGTGTGTGTAATGTTCCCTTTATATTGGGGATTGACAACTTCGTTTAAGCGACCAGGAGATATAAGCGCTATACCTCCTCAGTGGTTTTTTCAACCTAGTTTATTTAGTTGGAAAACTATTTTTTTCGAGTGGGGGGTAATGTATTTTATGAAAAATAGTCTTATCGTTAGTTCTATAGCTACTTTTTTAACTGTGGGTATTGGAAGTTTAGCTGCTTATGCCATATCTCGCTTCAAATTTTATATGAGAAAGGGCATAACATTTGATATTTTAACTCTTAAGATGATTCCTCCTATAGTTACCGCTATCCCTCTTTTTTTAATAGCAAAACAATGGGGTCTACATAATACATATTCATTCCTAATTATGATATATATTACTTTTAATCTTCCCTTTGTGGTACTGGTAATGAAATCATTCATTGACGAATTACCCAAAGAGTTAGATGAGGCTGCTTTAGTGGACGGATGCAATAGGTTTCAAGCATTTTATAAAGTTATTCTTCCGCTAACAGCCCCCGGTTTATTTTGTTGTTTAATCTTAACCTACATTTTCTGTTGGAATGAATTTTTATTTGCTAATATTTTTACAATGGGTAAACACCGGACTTTACCCATAGCTGTAGCCTTAAGTTTTAAACAAAGAGCTGTAGCGTGGGGACCCGCTGCTGCAGTAAGTATTTTTGTTATTATACCAATAGTAATATTGTCTTTGGTAGTTTCCAAGCATATTGTACGAGGAATGACTCTTGGAGCCATGAAGTAGTGTAGTTTGGATAAATCCCTATTAATGGGAAGAGCCAAAAAGTTTCCAAAAATATGGCTAAGTATCTAAAGAGCATCAAAACTCAGAAGAGGGGAGAGTGTGATGGCTGATCTAAAACAAATCGCCGATAACCTCATTAAGGGGAAAGCTCCTGAGGTTAAGCAGCTGGTACAGAAGGCTATTGATGAAGGAGAGGATGTGGAAAAAGTTTTAAATGAGGGTCTGGTAGCGGGAATGAATGTAGTGGGAGCGAAGTTCAAAGCCAATGAGTTTTATGTTCCTGAAGTTCTCATTGCCGCTCAAGCTATGAAAGGTGGCATGGGGATTCTAAGACCAATCTTAGTAGGGCTTTCAGCCCTCCTTACCACTACTATGCCCTCCATGAAGGATATCGTCAAAGCAGTGGGAGACTCTGGTCTCAAAGATAAGGTTAGAGTGATGATCGAGGGTGCTCCCCTTACCCAGAGTTATGCTGATGAGATAGGAGCCGATGGTTATGCTCCTGATGCAGCTATTGCTGTGGATAAGGCCAAAGGACTGTTGGGGGTGAGTTAGGGCGAGGTAAGCGGACAAGGTTTCTCTGTCTAATATTTATGGGAACAAATATAGTCTGGTGATTCTTGCTAAAATACAGTAATCATAAGAAAGGAGTAAAAAATGGCTTCTAGCGGAGGTCATATCGAAGTGGTCAAGAAGGCAATCGAATTCAAAAAGCCGACTTATGTTCCTCTTGAATTGTGGGAGATGCCCGGTATTTATGAGGATTACGGCACTAAAAGACCAGATGAGCTTGCCTTCTTACCAGGGACAGAAGATTTTGATGTTTTTCAAGTAGGTTATAACTGGCTTTTGAAAGATGTGGATACCGATAAACAAGGTAATCGCCTTTGCAAGGGTGAGTGGGGTTGTGTCCGTATGTTACCAAGATCGCCAGATCATAAGTATCTTTATTTGGTTGTAAAAGAACCCTTAGCGGATTGGAAGAATCTGAAGAACTTTGTTTTTCCTTCTATCTCGGTAACAGATAATTTCTTTTCAAGGATGAGATCGTTTCTCAGAAAATATCCCGATCGGTTCAGACACGCCGCTATTGATCCAGGTCCGGTTGCCATAGCTACCGACATCATGGGATACGAACACCTTCTTACTAGCTTTTACACGGATGCAGACAAAGTCAAATATGTATTAGACGGCATCAGTGATTATCATCTCGAAGTGGTCAAGCGTTGGATCCAATGTGATGTACATATGATAAGCTGTTATGATAGCTTGGCAACGGATAAAGGTCTAGTTTTTTCTCCGGAAATATTTCGTCGGTTTATCAAGCCTGGATACAAGAAGATATTTGACTATGTTCATAAAATGGGGTTGTACGTGGGTGTGGGATCTGATGGAGATTACAGTGAGTTATTTGATGATTTTAAAGAGCTTGGCGCCGATGTGCTTCATTGTTCTAACAATCATTCCATAGGTCTTGAAAAGCTTGCTAAAGCTGGTGAAGGTGGATTCTGCATCGAAGGTTCTATTGATATGCACACGACGTTGCCACTGGGATCAGTTGAAGATATATATAAAGAGGCTGAAGAGATGGTGAAGGTAAACATGGCTTTGCACTCCTGGAATTTGACTAGACCTCAATATGGATACAACTTTGTCGGAATTCAAAATTTTGTCGATATTTTTCTTAAAGATAACTATTTCTGGAATAGTTTGTGCGTTCAATTTACCTTTTCTGCTGGTGCTGTGTTGGGGGAGGTTTTATTTGGTTTAGCCCTAGCTATTCTACTGAGTGTAGGCTTAAAGGGACAAACTATAATCAGGTCTCTCATACTCATGCCTATGCTTCTTGCTTATGTTGTGGTAGGTCTGATTTGGAAGTATTTTCTGAACCCTAGCTTTGGGGTATTAAATGCTATTCTTCCTTACGTGGGTATATCTCCTCAGGACTGGTTTGGTTCCCCGTCAATGGCTTTATGGACGATAATTATGATAGATATATGGCAATGGACTCCTTTTGTATTTTTAATATTTGTGGCTGCGGTGGTCTCTTTACCAAAAGGACCTTTTGAGGTCGCCTCGGTAGAGGGAGCTAATGGGTGGCAAAAGTTCATTTACATAACCCTGCCACTAATGAAACCAATTATAATTCTGGTTGTGCTTTTGCGCATTATAGATACTTTTAAGGAATTTGATAAGATATATATTCTTACCATGGGGGGTCCCAGCAATAGCACTGAAGTGTACAGTATTTACGCCTATAGGCAAGGATTTAAATTTTTTAATATAGGTTACGCGGCTGCTTTGTCCTGGATCCTACTTATCGTGGTTCTTATCATCTGTACAATTTTAGTCCGGGTTCTTCAAACTCGGAAAGAAGATGAGGCTACATGACTATAAGTGGAAAAACGAGACAGAAAATAAACTATATATTTATATACACCACCTTGGCTGTGATAGTAGTATTCTTTGTTTTTCCGATTGCCTGGGAGCTTATAACTTCCTTTAAACCCATAGCGGATGTTTATTCTCCTACTATTAGGTTTTCTCCGAGTTTAAAAAGTTGGAATCAACTCATAAGGAGCAAGAACATAATACACTGTGGCAAGAATAGTGTAATAGTGGTTGTGGGTACTACAGCGATCACTATGGTAGTGGGATCCTTGGCTGGGTATAGTCTGGGTAGATTAAAAATAAAAGGACGCAAGAATGTCTCCTTTTGGTTTCTTACTATGCGGATGATGCCACCCATTGCTATTGTAATCCCCCTTTATTTAATTATGAGGAAGTCAAATCTGTTGAACACTTATTGGGCTTTAATAATGGCATACACTACTTTTAACGTGCCTTTTACTGTCTGGCTCCTGAAAGGATTTTTCCAGGAGGTACCTTCTGAACTGGAAGGGGCGGCCTTGATTGATGGATGCACTATGATGGGAACATTCTGGAGGATAGTTTTACCTCTTAGTTCCCCAGGATTAATAGCCACTGCTATCTTATGTGTCATTTTTTTCTGGAATGAATTTTTGTTTGCTTTAATATTAACCGGTTTAGAAACTCACACTTTACCAATAGCTGCTGCTTCAGTAAGCACTCACTTTCGGGTAGACTGGGGGTTTCTCTCTGTCGTGGTCATAATTGTTGTAGTTCCCGTGGTGGTTTTTGGTCTAGTTATACAAAAATACCTAATAAGAGGACTGAGCTTTGGGGCACTCAAAGGCTGAAACATAAACTCAATACATTTTCATAGGAGGGATTTCATGATAACATTACCTAAAGTAGGATTCTTATCTCTGAGCTACAGTTATGCTCCTCTTAAGACAAGAGAATTAGAGGAAGAGATATTGAAGGAGCTTAGTAAATTACCCTTGGAAATCGTTGCTTCTCAAAATACTCCTGGCACTCCAGAAATGCTTTTACCGGATATTCTGGAGTTGAGAAACAAAGATGTTGACGTAATAATTGTCTATTTTCCAAACTACTTCAACGAAGAGTTGATGGGTGTTATTGCGCAAGAGGTAACTTTTTGCCCATTGGTTCTTTGGGGTGACTGTAGATCGATTCTTGAAGGGTCAATCTCCGCAAGTGCAATTATGATAGGTGCCAGTCACTTGAAACACTTTGGGAAGGATTTTTTCCACGTAATAGGTGTCCCACAAGAGAGGGAAACAGCTAGTAAAGTGTTAGCAATAAGCAAGGCAGCAATGGCAGCAAAAAAATTGCGGAGATCTACCATTGCTCAAGTTGGGGGACTAAATATAAGTATGCTTGTCACCGGGTTTAATGAATACGAGATGCGTAAGTTAGTTCCCAATATTATTCATTTGGATCCGATAGAGCTTCTTTTACTTTTTGACGAAGTCAATGCGAAAGAAGCAACGCAAGTGATGAAGAAAATAACGGGAAAAGTAGGGCAAGTAAAGGTTAGTGAAAAAGATATTCTTGCCGCCAGCAAGGCGTATTTAACCATGAAATCTTTGAGCCAAAAATATAAGCTTGATGCTATGACTATTCGGGACTGGCCAGACTTAGCAAAAACAAAAGAAGGATTTACGATGTGCATAGGCTCTTCTTTACTTAATGATGAGGGTGTAGTTACCGTTCAAGAATCAGATATTCCTGCTACTATTACTGCTTTGGCTTTGTTTTATCTGAACAATAAAGCCACCTATATGGGTGAAATAGAAGGGGTAATTCCAGGGACTGAAATAGTGGAATTTCTGCATGAAGGAGCTGTTCCTTTTTCTCTGGTGAAAAGTCCCAAAGATATTACTCTAGACTATGCTAACGTAAGTGTAGCTGATTTTCAGGGAAAAAAAGGGGGAGTAAGTGTCCAAGGTGCGATTAAGCCAGGTGAGGTTACTATATCTAAGTTAATGGGGAATACCGTGGCAGGAGAGCTAAAGATGTTGATTACTCGAGCTACGGTAGTAGAGCCTCCTCGGCCCGTAGGAGAAGGTTTTGGTAGTGCTTTTGTAAAGTTCTATAATCCAATCGAGAGTGTTGTTGATAGATTGGTTGAGGAGGGATTTGGACATCATCTTATTCTCACTTATGGAGATGTAGTTGCTGAACTACAGGGTCTTTGTAAAATATGGGGCGTGAAAAAGGTGCTAATCTAACGTTGGATTACGCACTATTTTCAATAAGACAGTGTTTTTAGACTGCTATCAAATACAAAAGGGAGGTAGATAAATGAGAATAGTTATTACTGGTGGTGCGGGTAATTTAGGCAAATATGTTATTGAAGAACTGAAAAGAAAACATGAGATAAAAATCCTTGATTTAATAAAAGCGAAGGATAATCAATATCAATTTGTTCAATTAGATATAGTAAATTTTGAAGAAGTTAAAGAAGCTTTAAAGGATATCGATGCTATTATTCATCTAGCAGCTATTCCTTATGATACAGGAGAAGCTCAAAAAATTTGGAGAACGAATGCTACGGGGACTTTTAACATTTTGGAAGCAGCAGCAAAAAATAATATTAAGAAAATAGTTGCTGCAAGCAGTATTGATGCTTATGGATTTGAATTTTGGAGCAAGCCGTTCACACCCGACTGCTTTCCTCTTGATGAAAAACATCCGTGCAAGCCTGATGATACTTATGGAATGAGTAAAACGATTGGTGAAAAGCTTTGTTATGGGTATAGCAGAAAATATGGGATATCCATTATTTGTCTGCGCCTGGCTACAATTGTATATCCGGGTTCCGACGATGCCAAACGTTGGGTAAGTAATGTTGAGGACCCCGAGTTTACCTTAATGCCAGACAAGGTGCCAATCAAAGACTCTATATGGGCGTATGTAGATGCAAGGGATGCTGCTCAAGCTTTTCGGTTATCTTTGGAGAAGCAAGACCTTAGATATGAGATATACAATATTGGTGCTGAGGATGTATTTTCGCAAGTAGACTCATTAGATTTAATCAGACGATATTACCCGGATGTCAAGATGATTTTAAATAAAGAAAAATTTTTAACAGAAAAGAAAAAGGCATTATTCGATATCACCAAAGCACAAAAGGAACTTGGATATAAACCAAAATTTAGCTGGCGAGACCATCTTTCATGCTAGCGATGGGTAATTTTCATAAGAGAGGAGACTAAAAATGAAATGTGCTGTGTTTTACGGTAAAAATAATATAAAAGTTGAAACCCGTCCTATTCCCCAGATTGGAGATAGTGATGTTTTAGTTAAAGTAAAAGCCTGCGGGATATGTGGGACAGATCTAGGCATGTATAGCGGTAGAATTGCTTATAAGGAAGAGGCGGTAGGGAAAATCTTTGGTCATGAGCTAACAGGAGTAATCCGGGAAAAAGGAGAAAAAGTGACAGATTATCAAATTGGGGATCGGGTGGTGATAATGCCCACCTTTTCTTGTGGTAAATGTTTTTATTGTAAAACTGGTAACGAGAACCTTTGCCCTAATCGAATTGACATAGGTGATAGTATAGATGGAGGGTATGCCGAATATATTCGAGTACCTCAAGAGCTTTTATTTAGGCTGCCGGATAAGGTTGGATTTGAAGAAGGAACACTCTTAGCTGATTGTGTGCCTACACCCATCCATGCTATAGGAAAATTTGCCGGCATAAAAGTTGGCGATCGTGTTGCTGTTTGGGGAACAGGAGGTCAGGGATACTGTGCACTGCAGATAGCTAAACTAAATGGAGCAAATGTAACTGTGGTAGGAAGGAGGAAGGAAAAGCTAAAGTTGGCTAAAGAAATAGGGGCAGATTTTACTATTGATATAGAAAGTGAAGATGTACTTCAGCGCATAAAAGAACTAACTGATGGTAGAGGGGTAGATATTTCGATAGAAGCTGCAGGCTATCCTAAGGCTATCACTCAAGCCTTAGCATGTGTTAGGCCAGGGGGGCGAGTGATTGTAGTTGGACTCCAAAAACCACAACTGTGTGATTTGGAAGATATGGGTTGGAATGAGAAAAGTATTATTGGATCTCAGTGGACCACCGAACCTGATTTTAACTTAGGAGTTCGGCTAGCCCGTGAGGGAAAACTAAAACTTAAACCTCTTGTCACTCATACTTTTAGCATAGATCAGATTGAAAAGGCTTTTAATTTACTTACTGAACGTACAGAAATGGTGATTAAGGTGGTAATTAAGCCATAGTTACAAAACAAAGTTGACCAGAACAAACTCAAAAAAGAGAAGGCTTATAGAAAAAATGATAACACGAAACCAAATTGTGGCTGGATGTAAGGCTTTGATGGACGGATGGAGCGGTATGTTGGATATTGTGGTCACGAGAGCTAAGGGGGCCAAATTATGGGATTCAAATGGGAAGGAATATATCGATTGTACATCTCAAGCTTTTGCCTTAAATGTAGGTGCGCTCAATCCTCAAGTGGTCAAGGCTGTAAAAAGAGAAATTGATAGAAATTCACATGTAGCTGCTAGTCTATATAGTGTTCCTTTGCTTCTTCTTTCAAAGAAATTAACAGAAATCTCTCCGGCAGATTTAAATAAAGTGAACTTCTGTCTGGAGGGGTCTTTGGCTGTGGAGGGAGCTATAAAATTAGCTATAAAGAACAGACCTGAAAGTAAATACCTGATCGCATTTGAACATGGCTACCATGGACGAAGTTTTCTTACTATGGCTGCTAGTTGGGAAGATCCTGATAATCCTTTTACACAAAGTCTCGATAACATAATAAAAGTGCCCGAGGCTTATTGCTACCGATGTAAGTGGCAATTGGAGTACCCTTCGTGTGAGTTAAAATGTGCTCAGAACCTGGAAGAAACTATAGAAAGTAAAGCTAACGAGGGAGTTATAGCCGTTTTAATGGAGCCTGTTCAGGGTAACGGAGGACAAATTTCCTTTCCTCCCGCGTTTCACAAGAAAGTTCGGGAGATTTGTACTAAACATGATGTCATTTTGATCTGGGATGAAGTGCAGACTGCTTTTGGTAGGGTAGGTAAGATGTTTGCAGCGCAACTGTACGATGTTTTACCTGATATCCTTGTCTTCGGCAAAGCTGTAGGGGGAGGATACCCTCTTGCTGGGTTTCTTGCTCGAGAAAGCTTGAAAGAATTTGGTTTGGGTGAACATTCTTTTACTTTTGGTTACTTCCCTCTTTCTCAATCTGCTGCTTTTGCTGCTATACAGATACTGGAAGAAGGGGACCTTTTGGAAAGGTGCAATCACCTGAACGAATACATCACTTCTCGCCTGATGAAGATGCAGGAAAAGTATGAGACAATTGGCGAGGTTCGGGGACCAGGTTTAGCCATAGGGATAGAGATGGTAAAAAATAAGGAAAGTAAGGAACCAGCTGTAGAAGAAACCAACCGCATACTAGAAATGGGACTAGAGAAAGGTATTTTATTTGGAACCTCTCTTTACGGAGGCAAAGGAAATGTAATTAAGATAAAACCTCCACTTGTAATAACACACGAGGAAGTTGAACGAGTCCTGTCCGTATTTGAAGAGTGCGTCGATGCAGTATCTTGATAAATTGATTGCTAATGATATTTTGACAAGTAAAAAGAACGAAAAATTTCCAAAAAATATGAGCGAGCTTTTCCTCTATAGTTTTGGAGACTGTCTCAAAATGACGTAGTGGATAGTAACACCGAGCTATTGGTACAAAATCACCGATATCAGCATGAGATAATTTTTACAGGAGTAAAGTTATGGGTATAAAAGGCTCTAAAAAGCAAGAAATTATGGATAAAGCCTACAAGCTAGGAATGGAATATGAGCAAACCAGAGAATACTGCGCCCAATGTGTAGTAGCTGCATTAGAGAAAGTATTGGAAATTAAGGACAAAGGTGTATTTCAGGCGTCGTATCCTCTAACTGGAGGATTAGCCGATACTACGCAGGGGACCTGTGGTGCTCTATCAGGAGGAGCAATGATTCTGGGTTACCTGTACGGGCGTAGCGAGGAAGAATTTGAACAAAATGTTTCAAACAATAGAGCAACAGATTTAGTTAAAAAATTGTATGATCGATCCATCAAAGAATACGGGAGCTGTCTATGTAAAGGTGTTCAAAAAAGTATTTTTGGACGCAGTTTTGATTTTTGGAATGAAGAGGATAATAAAGCTTTTGAACAAGCAGGAGGCCACAAAGACAAGTGTCCTACTGTTGTTGCCAGACTTGCTGCTTGGACTGTAGAGATTATTTGGGATGAGGAAAATAAATGAAGCATCATAGGATAATAGATAAAACCGGAAGACTTTTTGATTTTGATTTAAGGAAAGAGAGGTAAACCAAATGGATAGAAAAGAAGAACTACGAGAACAGGACCTATCTTATGTTTGGCATCCAGAGACTCTGAGAAAAGAGCTAGTGAAGTGGGGTGCTAAAATTATAGCTGAGGGAAAAGGGTATAAGTTAAAAGATATTGATGGCAAAGAATATATAGATGCATTGGGAGGAATGGAGTGTACAAATGTAGGACACGGAAGGCAAGAGATCATAGATGCAATGGCGGAACAGGGAAAAAAATTAGAATTTGAACATATATTCTATTATTTTACCCATGAGCCTGTGATAAATCTATCAAAGAAGCTCGCAGAGATAACACCAGGTGATCTTCAGTATACTTTCTTTGGCAATAGCGGTTCTGATACTATAGAAGTTTCTTTAAAAATAGCGAAAAATTACCAAGCAATAAGAGGGTTTCCTAATCGATATAAGGTATTTTCTAGATGGAATTCTTTTCATGGTGCAACTATGGGAGCTTTGAGTGTTAATGGAATGACGGGGATAAGGGGATCTTTTGGACCATTAGTACCTGGCTCTAGGCATCTCCCTCCTCCGGATTGTTACCACTGCTACTATGACAAAAAGTATCCAGATTGTAATATTGACTGCGCTGGGGCTTTGGAAAAGGAAATTTTATTTGAGGGGCCTAAAACCGTGGCAGCTTTTATAGGGGAACCAATAGCTTCCTCTAGTGGTGTAATTCCTCCTCCAAAGGAGTATTGGCCAAAAATAAGAGAGATCTGTAATAAATATGGGGTGCTGCTCATTGCTGATGAAGTTCTAATTGGTTTTGGGAAATCAGGAAAACTCTTTGCTTGTGAGAATTATGGTCTTGTTCCTGATATGTTGGTCATGGGAAAAGGGATAACTAGTGGTTATTTTCCTCTAAGTGCTGTGATTGTAAAACCTGAAATTTATGAGACCTTTCAAGATAAGGATGAGCCTTTTTTACATCCACAAACTTACCAGGGACATCCTATTGGGTGCGCGGCAGCCTTGAAAAATATTGAAATCATTGAAAAGGAAAATCTTGTAAAAAATGCAGAAGTTGTAGGAAAATACTTTGGTGAGCAGCTGAAAACGTTGGTGAATAACCATCCACGAGTAATAGCTAATATTAATGGGAAAGGTCTTCCACATCATATACTGTTCTATACAACAATTGGTAACAAAATTGTCGATACCGAGATGATGATAAAAATACGAGAAAGAGCTTATGAATTGAGTCTTATTAGTAGAATTGAGCCACCGAATTACATAATGTTTTGCCCACCATTAGTTTTTGATAAAGAAGCAGTAAATAAAACAGTGGAAATCATGGATCGAGTTTGCAGTGAAATTGAGAAAGAGTACTTATGAGTATTACAATAAAGGAAATTGTAAAGCGTGTTGGTGTGTTGCTAAAGGACAAAAAATAACTTCTGTTAGGTGGGTCGCTTGAAACTTTTACCAAGGTAAATTAGGTTGAAAATATAAAGTAAAAGCTGAAAAATAAAGGGCCAGGAGGGAGGTGAAAGGGTAGGTAAGGCCACTTCAGCTTGGGAATACGGGGATTCCTTAAGGAGAAGTGTAGGATAATTGATATTTCTCTTTGGGAATTTTCATAGAAAATTGAATTAAGTCAATTCTAACAACAGGAGGAAAAAGATGCGAAGTAGAAGAAAGATATTGGTTATTAATATGGTTCTTTCTCTCGTAATATTGGTTGGTGCAACTGTCAGTTTCGGTGATCTTACCAAAATCAGTCCGTGGTTTCGAGAGAAAGGAAAACCGTTTGCAGGTAGTACCATAACTGTGGTGACCAGCAGTGGATTAGGATTTATTCCTGCTCTGGAATATGCTGGGAAACGATTCGAGAAGATAACGGGTATCAAGGTGAAGGTTCTGGCTTTTCCCTGGCAAAGTTTCCACGACAAAATCATTGCTGATTACATTGCAGGATATAGTTCCTATGACGTTGCTTTGATTGATGGGTGGCCTGCACCTCAAATTTACCGTTTTGGAGCTTTCGAAGAGCTAAAACCCTTTCTAGAATCTGAATTGAGTTATCCCGACATCGATATGGATGATTTCGTCCAGAATGACATTCTATACAACGCTACGTTTCCACCAGGTGAAATGTTATATGCTCTTCCTTACTTCAGCGATATCATGATGTTGTGGTATAATAGGGAATATCTGGAAAAATTTGGCTTCGACCCACCAGAAACCTGGAATGATTACGGTAAAATTGCGAGAGCGCTCTATGCTCGCGATCTAGATGGAGATGGACAAAAAGAATATGGTATTGCCTTAGTCGCGAAAGCCTGTCATGACATAAGCACGACATTCCATGATCGCTTCGGTGCATTTGGGGGAGAGTGGTTTGATGAGAATATGCTCCCAGCTTTTAATAACAAGACTGGTATTTATGCGTTCAACCTTTTCAAAGAGCACCTAACCTATGCAGCTCCAGGCTCTACCACGTTTGACATTCCCATGCAGGATGAAGCCTTCATCCATGGAGATGTAGCGATGATTGAAGCGTGGACTTACGAGCCCCAACTGGCGGACGATCCAGAAAGATCAGATATCGTTGGTAAATGGGGAGTTACTTTATTGCCTAGAGGCACTACATATGGTCCTTGTTACGGTGGATGGGCTGTAGGGCTTCCTCGCTATGCAGAAAACACCAAAGCGGGCTTCCTGTTTATAGAATGGGCTACAACCAAAGAAATGATGAAGGAGGTAGCTCTCAATGTGAGTATAACACCAGCACGAGAGAGTATATTGCTTGATCCAGAATGTCTCAAGAAATTCCCGTGGTATGAACAGCTTGTTTATTCATTAAGGGTAGGTAAGGCATATCCTAAGGTTCCTGAAATTTCAGAGTTACTCGATATTTACAACAGAAACGTATCGGCAGCTATTACGGGAGGAGTACCGGTGAAGAAAGCTCTCCAAACTATGTACGATGAGGTATATGAGGTAATGGATAAAGCTGGTTACTATAAAAAATAGAACCAATAAGGAGAAATCTAATCCTTGATTGAGAATAGATGTGGTTTTATCCATTTTGCCAAAGAATAGAGCGGATGCGCATGGGGCCTATAGTTTCAGTGTTTAGCGAGTATTAATTGATACCGTAGGCCCATACTGCGCGGAAATGGTTTTAACGAAACGATGTAGATCAAGTTGCTCTGAACCAGGTTGGTTTCTTACTATATCACATAATGGGGTTTTGTCTTCTTGAAGAACCAAAAAGTAAGAGTTGTACTTTGGGGGAAGGAGTATCGACTGAATCACCTTCTCTTCTTGAGGATTTTCGTAGAAGATTGAACTGTGTTCACAAACTAATATAGCGGTATGAATCGAAGAGGAACAACTTATGGAAAAATCCAGCAGATTTGGAGTATGGTTGATTTTACCTACCATAGTTTTCTTAGTTATCATGGTTGTATTTCCGCTCGTATTTTCTATTTATGCCAGTTTGCATTCTTGGTCCATGGCTAGTAAAGAACAGGTTTTTGTTGGTGTACAAAACTTTAAACATCTCATTATTAACAATGAGCGGTTTCAATTCTCTATGCTCATCACTTTTGCCTTCGTTGGCTGTGCTGTTGGAATTGAACTAATTTTAGGTTTTTTCATAGCTTTGGGAATATATAAACTCGGTCGTGGTGTTGAAGGGACATTTACGGCACTTTTTATAATCCCAGCCATTTTACCACCGATCATAATAGCTCTTTTCTGGAGGCTCCTTTTGGATACTCAGTATGGCATAGTTAACTGGGTATTGCAGTCCATACATCTAATTCAGAGACCGGTTAACTGGCTTAATTCGAGCCCAGAAAGTTTTCTATCTATTGTGGGGGTAGATGTTTGGCATTGGACACCGTTGATGTACGTAATCAGTTTAGCGGGCTTACATTCTCTTCCGTTGGAAATAGTTGATGCTGCCAAAGTTGACGGAGCGGCTTTTCGCCACCAGCTGTTCTATATCATCTTGCCATTGCTCAGTCAGATTATATTGGTAGGGGTTCTTTTGAGAACTATTACAGCTTGGATTCTCTTTGATGAAATTCTTGTTCTCACACACGGCGGACCCGGGGCCAGCACCGAAGTTGTTAGTTGGTTTGTTTACAAGGAGGCTTTCCGCTTTTGGAAGATAGGTTATGGGGCCGCCGCGTCCTGGATTGTTTTGATAATCATTTTGGTAACAGCCACGGTCTTGCTAAAGCTGAGTATTTTAGGTAGGCGGTCTGAATAAGAAAGTTCTACTATAATTTATTGGAGAAATAAGAATGAAAACAAAAACCTATCGTCGTACGAAGACATTCGTAGGGTGTCTAGTTATTCTGGCAGCCGTAATATATCTTTTTCCAGTATGGTGGGCCGTTTTAAGCGCCTTTAAACCGCAAGAACGATTGGTAACTCTACCACCCACCATATTCTTTAAACCAACCGTCAAAACCTTCTACGTTATCTTATTTCAAAAAGATTTTCTGCGCACTCTTCTAAATAGCACTATCATATGTGGAATATCTATAGCTATTACTTTAGTACTTGGTGCATTAGCCGGCTATGGTTTGGCACGATTTCGTATACCGGGAAAGGAGAATATAGCTTCTTGGATTCTCAGTACTAAGATGCTTCCCCCCGTAGTTACTATTATCCCCTTTTTTATTATATTTAGAAATCTTCGATTGATAGACACCTACCGGGGTTTAATTATTCTGTATATTCTGATAAACGTTCCCATTGTTGTCTGGATCACCCGTAGTTTCTTCGAGCGGATACCCATAAGCATTGAAGAAGCTGCCATGGTCGATGGATGTTCACGATTGGCGGCTATATTCAGGGTTACCTTGCCTCTAAGCGTACCAGGGATAGGAGTAAGTGCTTTCTTTTGTTTTGTGTTCGCCTGGAACGAACTTTTGTATGCCTTAATTCTGACTACCTCAAGAGCCAAAACAGTAGCTGTTGCATGTGCAGGGCTTATCGAAATGCGAAGACTTTTGTGGAATGAGGTAGGAGTTGCAGCCACAGTCATGATGGTTCCCATTATCGTCTTTGCCATTATCTTCAGAAAATACATGATTTCTGGTCTGACATTAGGAGCTGTAAGAGAATAATGGTGGTTGGTTTGTCTACTTTTGTGTCTTCATTAAACAAAATCATCATATCAGTGGTCTTTTTGGAATTATACATCGTGGCTTTTATTAAGAAATTCTGGCTCCAATCTACTCAATAAGAAGAGCAATCGTTGAAAAAAAAAGTTAAGGTAGCGGTCATTGGCCTTGGAGATACGGGTATAATACATGTTAATGCCTACATGAATAACCCTAGGGCGGAGGTCATAGCAGTGTGTGACACTGATAAAGAGGGCATTATTAGTGCCGTGGAGGGCCCCTGGAGGTGGGCTGATTGGATGCCGAGGCTCCACAACTATCGATACTGCACTCGACCGAAAAAACGTATTAAGAAGGTTTTTCGTGATTATCGTGACCTAGCCGCTGATAAAGAAGTTGAGGCGGTTAGTATATGTCTTCCTACGGTATTTCATGGACCTGTTGCCTCGACTATGCTTCGAGCAGGTAAACACGTTTTGGTCGAAAAACCCATGGCTGGCAGCATCGAGGAATGCCAAGAAATGATACAGGCAGCTCAGAGTAGCGAGGTGAAGCTCCAGGTGGGTCACATGTGGCGATTTCACCCCGAGGTTAAGTTTCTTCGAGGAGTTGTCAAAAATGGCCTTATTGGCAAAATTGTCAAGGTCAAGGGATATGCTATTCTCATACGATCTGGGCTAACCGGCTGGTTTCTGCAGAAAAAGTTTGCTGTGGGGGGCACCCTGTTGGATATGGGAATTCATGCAATTGATACTATTCGTTATGTTTTAGATAATCCAGTACCGAGCAAGGTTTATGCTAATACAACCACCGCTTACGGGGAATATGAAGTTGATGATTCGGGAGTTATTCTGGTGGAGTTTCTCAATGGTCCACTGGCTATTATCGAGACGGGGCAAAATCATCCTTATGCGGATGGTCCAGAGGCGTGCATCCAGGTTTTTGGAACAAAAGGGTATGCCAGGATTTTCCCGGCGGAAATTCAATATAAAATTGGAGAAGTGTGGGGTAGTTACAAGCCTGAAATAGACGTGCCTCATATCAATCCTTTTATGTTTCAGGAGGAAGTTGATTCCTTTGTCGAAGCGATTCTCACCAATAAAGACCCCCTCGTTGATGGAAGAGAGGGTATGGAAAATGTAAGAATTGCTGTAGCTGCACTGGAATCTTCCCAGACTGGTGAGATTGTAGAGATTGGATATTGAGAAAGGTAAAACAACGAAAATTAAAATCTTGTGAAGGTGTTCTTTAAACATTTCAGCGAAGAGTATGGAAGTTATCTGGTTCAGGAGGTGCAGAAAAAGACCTTTGGGTGCGGCGGTGACTTGGTGGATGTGTGGAACAGATATAGGAGACCGGTGAGGAGAAACTAAAACTTAAATCTCTTACTACCTATACTTTTACTTTTAGCATAGATGAGATTGAAAAGGCTTTCAACTTACTTACTGAACGTACAGAAGTGGTGATTAAACTGTAGAAATAGGAGGTTTAGTATGAGTTCGCAAAATAATCTTCGAATACTTGATCATCCCATCTTGGGTAAGGCGGACAAACGAAAGGAAACTTTCATCTTCCTGGATGGCAAGAAAATCCCTGCCTACGAGGGAGAGCCTATTGCCGCAGCCCTCGCTGCTGCAGGGATAAAGGTATTTCGTTTCACCTCTACAAGAGATGAGCCACGAGGAATATTCTGTGCTATCGGGAGATGTACGGATTGTGTAATGACTGTTGATGGTCAACCCAATGTGAGAACCTGTGTGACTCCGGTTGAAGAGGGAATGAAGATAGAAACTCAGAAAGGATTGGGCAAATGGCAAAAGAAAGTTTGACCTGTGAACTAGCAGTTGTAGGAGGAGGACCTGCTGGTCTTGCTGCTGCTATTGAGGCAGCAAAAAGGGGAATAAAGGTGAGCTTATTTGATGAGAATCAGAAACCAGGAGGGCAGCTTTTCAAACAGATACACAAGTTCTTTGGCTCGAAAGAACACCAGGCTGGAGTAAGAGGGCATGACATAGGACACCATCTTTTAAATGAGTGCCAGAGAGTTGGTGTAGATACGAGATTAAATACCGTAGTCTGGGGAGTCGAGGATAACAAGATTGGGATAATAAATGGGACAGCTTCAAGGATTGTGGATGCTAAAAGAATTATTGTAGCTACCGGTGCCTCAGAGAATCCTCTATCCTTTCCTGGCTGGACCCTACCCGGAGTCATGGGAGCAGGAGCTGCCCAAACCATGATGAACGTTGACCGGGTTTTACCTGGAACAAAAGTTCTTATGGTAGGTTCGGGAAATGTTGGTCTTATTGTTTCCTATCAGCTTCTTTTAGCCGGAGCAGAAGTAGTAGCAGTTGTTGAGGCTCTTCCCAAGATAGGAGGTTATATAGTACATGCTGCCAAGCTGAGAAGAGCAGGTGTTCCTATTTTAACATCAACTAGCATCTTAGAGGCTCGGGGGAAAGAAGCTGTAGAGGAGGCTACTATCTGCTCCTTGGATAATAACTTTTCTCCCATTAAAGGATGCGAGAGAACACTAAAGATTGATCTTGTCTGTCTTGCCGTTGGATTATCTCCTCTGGCAGAGCTTTGCTGGATGGCAAATTGTAAGTTCAAATACCTTCCTGAGCTAGGAGGATTTGTTCCTATCCATGATGAGAACATGAGGACCACTCTTCCCTATCTTTATGTGGCCGGTGATGTTGCGGGAGTGGAGGAGGCATCTTCTGCAATGGAAGAAGGAAAACTTGCCGGAATAGCTATTGCTGAGGAGCTGGGATACCTTAAAAAAGATATAACAGAAGAGGAAAAAGATAGGATAAGGAAAAGACTCACCTCTTTAAGATTAGGCCCCTTTGGAGATATGCGAGCTAAGGCTAAACTTGAGTTAATGAGAGCGCGAGGTTAAAGAATGGAAGAAAAAGCTAATCTTTTAGATCTTTCTCAGGATACGGGTACAATTCCTGAGAAAGAGCTTGAGGCATCACCAGGTTATCCTTCTAAAAAGGATCTTAAAAGAAGACCGGTAGCTGTTATAGAGTGCACCGAGGAGATTCCCTGTAACCCTTGCGAGACAGTGTGTAAAAGGGGAGCGATAATTGTGGGTGAGCCCATCACTAACCTTCCCCGTCTGGATCCAGAAAAGTGTAATGGCTGTGGACTTTGTATTCCTATCTGTCCGGGACTGGCTATCTTTATGGTTGATGCTACTTACTCAGAGGATGAGGCAGCTATTTCCTTTCCCTATGAGTACCTGCCCCTTCTTAAAGAAGGTGATGAGGCCGAGGTTGTAAATAGAAAAGGTGAGGCTATTTGCAAGGGAAAGGTTATCAAGATACGCAATCCCAAAACCTACGATCATACCCCTGTTGTAACAGTAGCTGTACCCAAAAAATATACTCATG
>Ga0315543_1001532_pt1 | contig 24714 bp, 22 predicted proteins | sample SalMarSW160210MG_2_FD_203098 | JGI IMG/M metagenome (GOLD analysis project Ga0315543, IMG submission 203098) | Salt marsh sediment microbial communities from the Plum Island Ecosystem LTER, Massachusetts, United States - Salt Marsh Sediment SW1601-210 ... | reverse complement strand
ATGAAGATTTTACGGAAGATCCGTGAATCTGTTATTAATGTCTTAATTGAAATTATTGAAAAAATGATCTGGGGATACCGGAACCAGTTAAATTATTGTAAAAGCTAATTTTATAAGGATCGACTAAATAGCGTTTTCGGAGTGCTGTACATACCAATCAAATGGACAGTCTGATTTTTGACTCTTTTTACAGCATCAATAAAGGCTTCACAAGTAAACCAACTATCCATTAGTGCGTAGTCAATCTTAAAACCCTGGCTTATTGTTCTGCGCAACATATTTATAGCCGTCTCAATCTTACTGTTATCTGCTTCCTTTGACCTGTCATAAGAATGACTACCTTTTTCTCGCTTACTCCGGTGTTGCTTTTTATAATACTTTTTCTTAAGCCCATAAGGCCTCTCTTTATTCTTTCCCTTCTCACGGTGTAGAGAAAAATCCAAAGGAATAAATGATGTGCCATCCCAATAACTTGCGACTAATAATTTAAATCCAAGTATGCTTCTTCGTAAGACATGATCCCATACATAGGATACTTTCTCAATCAACCTGCCACTCTTGGGTAGTGTGCTATCATCTACAATAAAACATCTTAGGGAGCCATTATCCTGTGTACTCTTGTCGTTAATAACATTCCTGAATTTGCATGCAAAAAGCCAAAGTATGACACGCCAACATGTTCCAGGATTGTTCTTCATCCGGTAAAAGACATCTTTCTTTATTTTTGTCTGTTCAATCAGATAATGATTATACATACTGTTGACTGTCTCAATTCCAAGGAATGGTAATGATAGTAACATCGTGAAGATGCTCTCAAAACTATACCCTCTAAGCTTAAAGGGACTCAAAGCCCTACACAATGATGAAAATGTAAAACTTTTCAAAGAACTCTTTATAAAATCCGGTTCTACCCAGCTATGGGTAAAACTTGTTTTTAATTCTGATATCTTATTTATACCTTTGTTGTGGAGCATGTCTTTTTGTTTTTTGTTCAACACTAATATATTGAATATTAGTGAATTAACAAAATTTTCATGCTCCTTTTTTTAACATATTTTACTATTTATCAACCATTTATATCATCTGCGAAACATTATTTAATGATTATTAAATCACCAAATACTGCATAATTAATGTTTTTTAGCTAATCCATATAGGTCGTGATTAATGGAAATTATTAGATAGTCAAAAGAGAAATAAATATTTTAATTAGTAGAAATAGCAAACAAAATCCTATTCGGGAAAATATTCTTGAATTTAAATATTCAATAGATGAAAGTTGTGATAATTGGTATGACTGGAAGACCTTTAACATATAATGTGACTAAGGGTATTATTGAAAGTAATTTTAAGTTAGATAAAGTTATACTTCAAAAGAGATTCTGTAACAGAGGCAGTACTTTAAAATTTATTTTTAAATCAATCAGTAAACATGGAATTTATTTCTTATTTGATCGGCTATCTGAAATGACAATAAATCGGAAACTGACTATTGATAAACTCTGTGCATTAAACAATGTTAATTTATTAAAAGTAAAAAATGTAAACTCAAAATACGTACAATTAGAATTAGAAAAAACAAAACTAGATGTTATTGTCTTGGCTGGCCCTCCAATCATCAAAGAACATATTTTTTCAAAAGCAAAATTATATACAATAAACTCCCACAGGTCATTATTGCCAAAGTATGCTGGTTTGGATGCAATTTTCTGGGCCCTTTATAACGGTGAAAATGAAATAGGTGCTACTGTTCATACTGTAACGAAGGGAATAGATGACGGAAAAATAATTACTCAAAGAAGAAAAAAAATCGAAAGATTAGATAACATTAAAACTTTAACAGATTGGTATTACAATATCGCATCTGAAATGATAATTGAAGCATTAAATCTAATTTCAGAAAAAGACCACAAATTTCAAGAACAAGATATGACTGAAAGAACATATTATTCCTGGCCTACTAGAAAACAACGAAAAGAGCTTAAAAAACGGTTAAAACAAAGGAGATAATGAATTGTATTTCAATGCAAAAGCAGATACACGTTTTACTGCTTGACGGTCATACTGTTCAGTCTTTTTCAGTTGCAAAAGCACTTAGAGATAGTCACATGTATGTAACATTGTTTTGTAGTAAAAAAATGTCGTATGGTTATGTCAGCAAATATCCTAATAAAAAAATTAAATGCCCTTCAGAAAAAGGTTCTTCAAAAGATTATATTACATTTTTAATAAATTATATAAAAGACAACAAAACAGATGTAATAATTCCTCTTTTTGACGATAGCGCTGACTTATTGAACATTTATAGAAAGAAAATTGAAAGTTATGGAGTCAAAGTAGCTTTACCATCAAAGGAACAATATAAATTAGCCCGAAACAAGACTCTGTTGATGCAATTCTGTAAAGTCAATAATATTTCTCACCCAATCTCAATGCCTGTTAATAAAAATAATTATAAGAATGTTGCAGATTTTGTTGGATTTCCTTCTTTAATAAAACCTAATAATTTATCAGGAGCAGTTGGTATTGTACATGTAAATTCTATTACTCAACTTTCCAAATTTTTTTCTGACGATAAAAGCAATAACCAATTTTTACTTCAATCATATGTTCCTAATTCGGGGTATTATTTTAATGCAATGTTATTTCGGAGTAAAAATGGCAGATTTTCAAAAATTGTTATAATAAAAATTTTAAGATACTTTCCGGTAAAAGGAGGTACAGGGACATACAATGAAACTGTAGAATATTGTAAGATTGAAACCATATGTAAAAGTATTATGAATAAACTAAATTGGGTTGGTTTTGCTGATATAGATTTCATTGTTGATAATAACACATTAGAACCTAAACTGATTGAAATTAATCCCCGAATCCCAGCATGTATTCATTCAGCTTATGTTTCCGGGATTAATTTTCCTGAAATAATTGTTCATGATATTCTTGGAAGAAAAATACCTGAACAACACTATTTATCAGGTCAAAAAGTCCGTTATTTAGCCATGGACATCCTTTGGTTTATTTTCAGCAAGCATAGATTTAAGACTAAACCATCATGGTTTAAATTTTTAGGAAAAAACTTGCATTATCAGGATGGTAATTTCAAGGACTCTTTTACTATGATTGCTGGGATATTAATGGGTTTAAAAAAATATTTAAACCAAGATTTTAGAAAATCTAAGCTAACTAATATTTGAAGTAGATATTCCTTACTGATCTTTACCTGACTTGGTTATAGTTTTTTAGTATAAATGTTTCTTCAGGATGAAGTAAAGAAGGTACAATATTATATATGAGACTATTTATAGTGTTGAGAAATTTCTGAATACAAAACATAGGGAAGCAAAAAGTGGATTAAAATAACAATTAAAATGAATATATTGACTTTTGATATTGAAGATTGGTTTCATATAAAATTTGATAAAAACCATAATAATGAAGCATTATGGAATAATTATGAAACGAGAATAGAGTATAATACTAACCTTATTTTAGAATTATTACATGATAATGGCCTAAAAGCTTCTTTCTTTTTCCTTGGATGGATAGCTCGTAAATATCCTGACCTGCTTAGGAAAGTACATGGCTTAGGTCATGATATTGGTTCACATTCAGATATTCATAATTTAATTTACCTCCAATCAAACAAAGAGTTTGCTGCAGATTTAGATAAATCAGTTAAATCAATAGAAGATATTATTGGTCAGAAAGTAATTCTTTTCAGAGCTCCTGCCTTCTCAATCGGAGAAAATAACTTATGGGCATTTAATGAATTAATAAATATTGGCATCGAAATTGATTGTTCCGTTTTTCCTGCAAAACATGATTTTGGGGGATTTAAGAAATTAAATATTAATATACCTTTCAAACTAAAATTTGATGGTGCAATATTAAAGGAGTTCCCAATAACAACTTTTAAGATTTTTGGGAAAAAGACAGTTATAACAGGTGGAGGTTACTTCCGTTTCTTTCCATATTTTTTGATACACCAGTTTATGAGAAAAAAGGACTATAATATGACCTATTTTCATCCTCGCGATTTTGATAATAACCAGCCCGTATTGACTGATCTCAACTTTGTTAGAAAATTCAAGTCATATTATGGTCTAAAGGGATCATTCGAAAAATTTATAAGGTTAATTCACAATTTCGATTTTATCAGTATTTCAGAAGCAACCAACTCTATTAATTGGGATGGCTTAAATACGATTGATATAAATCAGTTAAATAGAAAAAATAATTAAACTCTAAAAATTGAGCTCTTTAAAGGTACTTATTAATAGGATATTTACTCCCATACTTCTATTTACAGTTCTTGCATATTTTCTTAAGAATGTGTTATGGCCTCTAACTTTTATTTTTTGGGGCGGATATATAATATCAATTATTTTTTTCATTTTTCTCAAAGGTTATAAAAAAATTGTATATGACTTTATTAAAGACTTTTTTGAGGTTTTTATTCTTCTAATGATATTGATAATTGTCTATGCAATCAATATTGATTTAAAAAACCTGTTCCTTTTTAAAGAAATTGCCAGACCTATTTTATTATTCACTTTATTTTATCTGGGCTATGATAAACTCAGGGAGGGGAAAATTTATATTGAGAAATACAAACTGGTAGATGTTTATATTGTTATTTTAGCAGTTATATCTTTTCTAAATTTATTACATATTATTTTTCCTGTTCTGTTTTCTAGTCATATTTTTAGATTACTCAATATATCTAATGACATTTCAATAGCTTATGATCCAAATCTATTGTGTTTAATGATTATTTACGGATTCATAATTATGTTTAATGACAATTTTAATCTAAGGTTTAATAAAAGGTATAATAATACGATAACTATTATTTTAACATTTATTTTTGTGTCTAATATTTTATTATCTGCTTCCAGACGCGGATTGTTTATTTTTGCTATTATAGTAAGTATACAAACATTTTATACTATAAGGTACCTGTTTACAAATTCAAAAACAGCATTAGACCAAAAGAAAATTGGTACTTCAATTGTTTTGTGGGTAGCATTTATAACAATTGGATTTGGATTGTTAAAAGTTATTCCCAAAGAAAGGATAAGAACTACAATGACCAAGTATACATCTTTTGTTGGAATTAATGATCCAAAATACATTGAAAGACTGCTCTGGGAGAAAAAACTTAAAGAGAAAAGCAGAGATGAGATTATTATTGATAAATCTTCTTTCTCTGAAGAATCTGAATATTGGCAACATCCAGAAAAAAGTGGAAATATAAGCATTGTTGATATACCTTACGGTAAAGGCTATAGACTCAAAAGAGAACATGATGAACTAGATTTTACATTTCTCTATAAAGGTCCCCAAATAATATATTATTCAAATCATACATATTTAATTAAATTTAAAATTAAATTTATTAAAGGAGGAAAGTCTTCGTTTCAACTTGGATGGTATGCAAATGACGGTGGAAGAGGATATAAAACACAAAGTATAATAAAAAAATTCACACCTTTAGATAATGAATGGTATGAATGTTCTGCTTTGTATACTTTTATTGATAATCATATTGGTATTAATGGTTTTATAACACATATTAATAAAACTACCGACTTGATTATTGCGGACTTTTCTTTAACAGATCTTGATTATGATATTACTCTTCCACAATATGTTGCAGAAGCAAAAACTTTGAGGAGAATTGATGAATATATTGATTCAATTAATAAACCCCTAATTAATTATCATAACCTTATTAATAATGGAGATTTTGAATACGGCCTAAAATACTGGGCATTTAATGCCGATTCAGTTGAAATAAATCTTGTTGAGAGTGATAGTCTTAAATTTTGTCAAATCAGAAGAGGTAATGGTAACGGTGTAAACTGGTCTCTAATATACACAGGAAGAGCAGTTACATTTTATGCTGATAATGAATATCAAATAAGTTTTAAGCTAAAACTAGTATCTCCCAAAAATAACATTCCATTTAATATAGGGTATTGGGTAAATGAGGGAGATGGATATATTATAGATCTAAATCCTTCAATTGATACCCTGTATAATGGTTGGTTAAATATTAAAGTATACTATAAATTTAAAAATACTCAAAAGAATATTGGATATTTAATTAATTCTCAAAAAGATTATTCTGAATTCTATATAAGGGATATTTCTCTTGTTAATTTAACTAGGAAACAAAATATTCACCAAGAAATTTTGCGGATAACTGATAATAACCAAAAAAGTCAATTATTCGGTGATAGATCTGAAAGATGGTTATATGCTTTTAATATATGGAAAACCGAATATAACTGGTTAAATAAGTTATTCGGAAAAGGATTCAACTTTCTGAATCAATTTAGTGAAGAATTCACAAATAACACCAGACCGGATTATCCACATAATCCATTTATTTCTATTTTATTGTACTCAGGGTTGGTTGGATTAATAATATACCTGATAGTCTTATTAAGAGTATTTCATTTGTATTTAATGTTTAAGAAAAGAGTTTTTTTAATTTTTGTCTTTTTTGCGATTACCTTGATCTTTTCTTTCTTTAGTGGATTAAATCCTTTTGATCCACCAATAATGGGGTTTTTCTTGTTGGTGCCATATATTTTTAAATATTTAAACTCGGACCAACCATATACTGAATCAATTAACAATTTAATAGGTGAGGATACTAATAACGGGAGAAAATAGTTTTGTTGGAAGGAATTTCATTAATTATTCCATATATAAAGAAATTGAGGAAATTTCATTGATTGGAATTAAAACTGAGGATATTAATCTTAGTTGTTATGACATAATCATACATGTTGCCGCTATAGTACATCAATCAAGAGAGATTTTGGAAAGTGAATATTATAGTGTAAATCGCGATCTAACAATAGAGGTTGCTAGGCAAGCTAAAAAATCAGGGGTTAAACAATTTATTTTTTTGAGTACCGTAAAGGTATATGGAGATTTTAACCCTGCTTCAGGTCCATGGACTGAAACCTCAGAATGTCACCCTGAAGATCCCTATGGTAAAAGTAAATTTGAGGCAGAAAATGAATTATTGAAGTTACAAGATGACAATTTTATTATCTCAATAATTAGAACCCCTCTCGTTTATGGAAAGGGGGTAAGAGCAAATATGCTAAGCATTATGAAGCTTGTAGACAGGATCAAATTCTTGCCCTTTGGTAATGTAACAAATAAAAGAAGTTTTACTTACGTTAGGAATCTAATAGGATTTATTGATAAGATTGTCGAAAAACAGGCTTCAGGAGTATTTATTGCAATGGATGCTAATCCTTTATCGACAACAGAACTTGTCAGACTAATATCAAAATACCTTAACAAAAAAAGATTGCTTATTTCATTGCCAAAATTTATGATAAATACAGGTAAAAAGCTTGCGCCAGGAATATTTGAACGCCTTTACGGTTCATTTGAAATGGAAAACAGTCAGACTCTTAAAACTCTGGATTTTACTCCTCAATTTTCATCAGAAGAGGGTATTAGGGAGATGTGTTTATCCTATAAGGAATCTAAAAAGAGAGGATTGTTTAATAGTAGATGTGAATTTCAAAATTCAAAAAGAGTTCACAGTTAATAATAGAAAATAAGCCATTTACTGTTCAATGAAATATTCAGGTAATTTTATATCTGTTATTATACCTGCTTATAATGAAGAGGGAAATATCCTGATCCTGACTGAAAGGCTTCATAAGGTATTAGACCAATTTTCTGAATTTGAAATTATTTTTATTGATGACGGAAGTAATGATAACACACTAAATAATATTAAAATAGTTACTGAGAATTTCAAAAACATTAAATATATCTCATTTACAAGGAATTTTGGCCATCAGAATGCCTTGCGGGCAGGAATAAACTATGCAAAGGGTAATTGTATCATTTCAATGGATGCCGATCTTCAGCACCCTCCTGAATTGTTACCTTTATTTATTGAAAAATGGAATCAGGGATATGATATCGTGTATTCAGTCAGATCAGATAACAATAAAACATCCTGGATTAAGAAGTTGACATCGAATACTTTTTATCGTATATTGAATTTCATATCCGATATAAAAATTGAGCAAGGTGCTGCTGATTTCAGATTAATCGACAGGAAAGTTGCTGACTGCTTAAATACAATGCCTGAAAGTGATATTTTTTACAGGGGCATGTTAAACTGGCTGGGTTTTAAAAGTATCGGGATTCGATATTGTGCAGAAAAAAGAAAATTTGGCCGGTCAAAGTATTCTTATGGAAAGATGTTCAGCCTTGCAACTAGAGGCATTACAAGTCTAAGTATCAAACCATTAAAAATATCAACATATTTGGGTTTAATAATAGCTTCGTTATCTATTATATTTGCGTTCTATGCCGTTTTTATAAAATTATTTACCGACAGGGCAATCCAAGGTTGGTCTTCAATATTAATTATGATTTGTTTCATCGGCGGGATTCAACTAATTATGATAGGAATTCTGGGAGAATACATTGGGCGTATTTTTTTAGAAACAAAGAAAAGACCTGATTATATAATTAAAGAAAGCAATCTGAATTATTGAAATTAAATACTATTCCTTTCAAATTTAGATTATTGTTAATTGAATAAAAGAATCTCCAATATATTAGTCTTTATTGTCATTCTGCTATTTGTATTTAGCTTCTTAAACTTTACCGGTACATTAACATCCGGATATCATTTTCAGGATGATCATGAGATTATAAGAATAAATAAAGATCTTCAGCAACAATCCTTTATTAAAGTTTTAAAGAATTGGATGAATGTTGATCTTAAAATTCGTTTCAGACCTTTTTATATTATTCACCGGGTCGCTGTTACTGAATTATTCGGTTCGGATTTTTTGATGTTATCAATCTATTCCGGACTATTATGTTCTATTTCTTTATTCATGTTTTTTTGGGCAATGAGGAAGTTGGGCTTTAATATATTAATCTCTTCTATTTTTCTTGTTATTTCCTTTATTGGACCTCAATTCGCTATATGGTGGAGATTGGGGCCTAATGAAACCATAGGGGTTCTTATGTTAAGTTTTGCATTTTTTTTAATGACCTTTTTAAAAACTCATAGTTATAATAATTTAATAAATCTCTTGTTTTCGGTTTTCCTGATTCTTTCCTCATTGAGTAAAGAGAGTTTCCTGATTATAGTTCCGGCGATGGTCTTATTTAAGTTATGGAATGATAAAGTAATATTAGGAACTTCAGGAACAGTCACAATAAGGAGAAATTGGATTCTACTGCTACCTCTTCTGATTTTTATTCTGGAAGTCTATTATATAATCAATGATGTTGGGTTGAACAGAATTGGATATGCAGGCATTGATTCCAGCATTAAGAATACAATATCAGGAATAAAAACTATAGTTAAAGGCTTGTGGAAACCTTATATTTTTATTCTTCTTATTTCGGCTATACTGATTATTGTATATCAGCTTTTTACACAAAACAGATTCGGTTCCAGAAAAATTTGGTTGCCTTTGGTTTTTTCCTTAATGATTGTTGCTCCTAATCTTGTATTATATGCAAAATCGGGGATGTGGGAAAGATATTATATTCCGACAAGTATAGGACTCTCTTTTTTAATAGTAAGCGTTATCAATTTATACAGTAATAATTCAAGATTAGTGCATGTATTAGTATTAGTGATAGTACTGGTTGTTTATTGGCCTGTTTACAAACAGACTTATCATACTGCACAATATTTTACAAACGAAGGAAAGAAAATAAAATCTTTAATATCAGCTATAACCGATAATAATATAAAGAAATGTAAGCATCTGATAACTGTCGATCCGGTAAAACACTACGAACAATCTTATTCGTTAAAGACTTATCTTGAAATTGAAAAGAATATAAAAGTATATGGTTATGCAATAGAAAATACTCTGGATGAAAAATTTAGTGAAAGGCTTATAAAAGGGTGGTATTCGTATTTTAATGTATGGCAACCTGATTCATCGGAAGTCAAACCCTGTGAAATTATATTTATGGATAAAAATCTGATCGAAAGTTTTTTCCATGAAGTTCCTCTTAACAGATCAGACTTTAGAGATGTACTTAGTAATAATAATTCTTATTCTGTTTTAATACCAAAATAATATTAAATCCGCTGAGTCTGATTTTTATACATTTTATTATGAGTCAGCAAAACAAATTATGAATCCAGTATTAATTATAATAATTCTGTTACCTGTTTCATTTTTACTGACTTACATTATAAAAGTTGGAGCATCCAGATTCAATGTAATAGATACTCCGAATAAAAGAAGCTCACATTCATCACCTGTACCCAGGGGTGGTGGTTTGGCAATAGTCTTATCCTGGTATATTGGTATAATATTATTATATGTTGATAATCAGATCGATAAGAATCTGTTTTTTGCATTATTATCAGGAGTGATCCTGGCATTTGTTAGCTTTGTTGACGACCTGATATCCCTTAAACCGGCAATCAGATTAATCGGGCAGAGTATATCGGTAATCCTTGCTGTGTATTTCCTGAAAGGTTTGTGGTTCATAGATGTTTCCGGATTGATATTAGATTGCAGCATATTGTTCATTCCTTTTGTTATCGTTGGTACTGTTTGGTTTATTAATCTCTATAACTTTCTTGACGGCATCGACGGTTATGCTTCCGTTGAGGCCATAACAGTTTCAGTAATTCTTTATTTATTCACAGGGAATCTTTTATGCTTGCTGATAATCGCTTGTGTTACCGGATTTCTAATCTGGAATTGGCCTAAAGCCAAAATATTTATGGGTGATATCGGTAGTACACAGCTTGGTTTCATTATTGTCATTTTAGGAATATATCTCAATAATGAAAATGAATTCGATTTTTTAATGTGGATTCTGTTAACTTCCCCGTTCTGGTTTGATGCAACATTTACCCTTTTCAGAAGATTCAAAAATAAAGAAAGACTAAGTGAAGCCCATAAGAAACATGCTTACCAGAGGCTTGTACAATCCGGGTTTACAAGTATTAGTACCAACTTATCTCTTATGGGTTTAAATTTATTTATTGCTCTAACGATTTTTACAGCAAGTAAATATGGATTTCTTACTCTCCCCTTTTTTTTTATTGTCATCGCTTTATTGATTCTTATAAATTATCAGATAGATAAAAGGATGCCTTTCAATTAATCCTCTGTTTAAACATTAAATACTCTTCGTTTGGATAATGATAATGTAAATATTCTGGAATTCAGGGGATCAGAACTGATAAAAAATATTTCAATTCTTATTTCAGGTACAACATTAGCACAATTAATCCCGATACTACTTCAACCAGTCTTGCGACGGGTCTACTTGCCGGAAGATTTTGGCGCTTATGCTGTATATCTTTCATTAATTGGTATTCTTGTCGTTATAGTATCCCTGAAATACGAACTGGCAATTATACTTCCCAAGGATGAAAAAATTGCAGTAAATGTTCTTACCTCATGTCTTTTGATTAACCTTATATTCAGCTCAATCCTGTTCCTCATTTTCCTTATTTTCAGACATCCTGTAATGAGTTTGGTCAATCTGCCTGAAAAATACTCTGCCTATTTGCTGTTAGTCCCTCTCGGCGTATTTCTCTTTAATATGTATCAAAGCATCAATTACTGGTTAATCAGAAAAAAATTATTCCTTAAAATCTCTGTAAATAAATTTATCAGAAGAGGATTTGAAGGTGGCGGTCAGATTATTTTGTCATCGGTATCCAGATCATCCGGACTGCTTTTCGGGGATCTTATTGGGCATCTTTCAAATTGCATATATGGCATATTTCAGGCTTTAACAAATGGTGTTAAGTTTTATCAGATAAAAATTAAAACCATTAAGTATGTACTGAAAAAATATATCGAGTACCCTAAATTTAATTTGATCCCCAGCTTTATGAGCACTTGCAGTTATCTGTTACCGGCAGTAATGATTAACAGGTTTTTTTCTACTGAATACACTGGTTATTTTGACCTTTCAAAACTGCTTCTTTCTATTCCACTGGCATTAATTGCAACATCAATATCCAATGTATTGTTACAAAATATTTCGGAAAAAAGCAAGTTGAATCAAAGTATTCGTAAAAATTTAATTTCCATACTTATTCTGGTTATCCCGGGTGGCATTTTAGAGATCGGTATTATACAGTTTTTTGCTGAAGACCTTTTCAAGATATTTTTTGGCAAACAGTGGATTTTATCGGGAACCATTTCTCAAATTCTGGTATGGGCATTTGCATTTAATTTTGTAGTGAGTTCGTTTAGCAGTATTTTTATTTCTCTCGGGAAAATAAGATTGTTGAGTATCTGGCAATTCCTCTATTTTATTTCAATTTTATCATTATCTTTTTTTAGTAAATTAGAGTTTATTCAATTCCTGAAGGTATATACATTTATAGAACTTGTATGTTGTTTAATCATATCAATATTCATGATTTACATTGTAATTAATTATGAAAGGATGGTATTAAGGCAAAGTGTAAAAATATGATCTCAGTATGAAAAAAAGCTGTGCTATTTTTACAAGTATTGCGCCACTATACTCAAGATGTCTTTGGTATGAACTGTCAGAATCCGGAAATACTGATTATTCTTTCTATTCCTCTGCTAAAGGTTTCTCCGGGATTAAAACATTAGATATCAACGAATCAGAATTTTTAAATGAGAAGGGTAAAATAAAATGGTATTTTATAAAGAATATTTATTTAAGGAATATCCTGATATTTCAACTTGGCATAATATCAAGATGTCTAAAGACCGATTATGATGTTTATATTTTGAGCGGTGAAATGCATACAATGTCAAACTGGCTTGCAGCATTAGTTTGTAAAATGAGAGGAAAACCGGTCATATTATGGGGACATGGATTGTATGGCAATGAAAAATTTTTCAAAAGAAAGATACGTTTGCTTTATTATAAGATAGCTGATGCACATCTGGTTTATTCCGGTAGATCTAGGGAATTATTGATTAAATCAGGATTTCATCCTAAAAGTATCCATGTAGTTTATAATTCACTGGATTATAAACTACATAATAAATTCTATAATGAACGTAATCAAGTTGAACTGGAAAAACTAAGAACAAAATTTTTCCCTTTAAACAGCCATTTGCCGGTTATAATTTTTATAGGAAGATTAACAAAGGAGAAAAAGCTTAATTATTTATTGGGAGCTATCAAACTGAGTAAATACAAAGGAAATATATATAATTGTCTTATTTTAGGTGAAGGCAGGGAAATGAATAAGCTAAGAGATATGGCTGTTTCATTAGGAATAAATGATTTGGTTTATTTCTTTGGTTCAAGCTATGATGAAAAAATGAATGCAAATTCAATAATGTTAGCGGAATGTTGTGTTTCTCCGGGAAATGCCGGTTTGACTGCTATTCATAGCCTCTCTTTTGGGACACCCGTTATTACTCACAATAATCTGTCTAACCAGATGCCTGAAGTAGAGGCTGTAATCCCGGAGAAGACCGGGATGTTTTTCGGTGAGGATGATATAGAGAACCTTTCCGAGGTTATAGATGATTTTATATTAAATAGAAAAAAGAGCATCATGGAATCTGCCTGTAGAAAACAGGTAGAGGAATTCTGGAATCCTGTAAAACAAAGATCTGTTTTTGATAAGGCTGTCGCTGAAGTATAATCTAAAACTAATCTGGAGCTATGGATACTGAAAATATAAAATATCAAAATGAAATACTTGCAATAATCGTATACAGTAGTTTTAAAAAACCGGGGATTCATTTCTTTACAGGAGGAGAAGTATCACAACAACTTGCATATTTAAATCATCCAAAGGGTAAACTCATTGAACCTCACATTCATAATCGTGTAAACCGCGAAGTTGTATACACCCAGGAAGTATTATTTATTAAATCCGGTAGACTACGTGTTGATTTTTATTCTGAGAATAAAAAATTCGTTGAAAGCAGGATATTAAATAAGGGAGATGTACTTTTATTAATGAAAGGAGGACATGGCTTCGAGATGATGGATGAAGTGGAAATTATTGAAGTAAAACAGGGTCCTTATCTTGGGGATAACGATAAAATACGTTTTAAACCTGACAATAGAAATAAATGATGGTTGTTCCCGTAAATGAGCCGTTACTGAATGGTAATGAAAAGAAATATCTTAACGAATGTATTGATTCGGGATACATTTCTTCCGAGGGCCCTTTTGTAAAAAGATTTGAAGATGCAATGGCCGTTTATATCGGAAGAAAACATGCTATTGCAGTTACTAGTGGAACTGTTGCAATAGATCTTGCAGTTGAATCTCTTGATCTACAAAAGGGAGATGAAGTGATAATGCCGACATTTACAATTATTTCTTGTGTTGCCGATTTACTGAAGAAAGGATGTAAACCTGTATTCGTAGACCAACAGCCGGATACCTGGAATATGGATGTAACACAGATAGAAGAAAAAATCACAAAGCAGACCAGAGCAATAATGGTTGTCCATATTTATGGTTTACCCGTAGATATGAATCCTGTTATTGATGTCTGCAAAAAGTACAATCTTTTGTTAATTGAAGATGCAGCAGAAATGCATGGCCAGGAATATTATGGTAAGAAATGCGGCAGTTTTGGAGATATTTCAATTATGAGTTTTTATCCTAATAAGATCATAACAACAGGTGAAGGAGGGATGATATTTACTGATAATGATTTTCTAGCAGAAAAATGTCGCTCTTTACGTAATTTATGTTTTATCCCGGAACAACGTTTTTTTCATTATGATCTTGGCTATAATGCAAGAATAACCAACCTTCAGGCTGCGGTGGGTTTAGCCCAGTTGGAAAAAATAGAAGAGCATATTAATAAAAAGAGACTGATCGGAAAAACATATCAGGAGCGTCTTTGTAAGGTGAAAAATATTCAGTTGCCTTTATCCAAAACAGTTTATGCAGAAAACATATATTGGGTCTTCGGAATTTTAATAAATAAGGATTTCCCCGGCGATGCAAAAAATGTATCAAATGTATTGGCAAAATCTGGCATTGGAACTCGTCCTTTTTTCTGGTGTCTTCATCAACAGCCTTTAATGAAAAAGTTTGGATTAAGCTTTAAGGAATCGTACCCTATCAGTGAAAATCTTTCAAAAAGAGGTTTGTATATACCATCAGGATTGGCACTCACAAATGAACAGATAAATTATGTTTCAGAAAGAATTATAGAGATTTTCAGCTAATAGTACCTGATCTATGGATCATTTTAAACAATATTCAAAATACTATGACCTTATATACAAGGACAAGGATTATGTTTCCGAAGTATCCTATTTGATTGATATTTTAAATAAGTTGGGAAAGAAGAATTGCAATCTTCTGGATATCGGTTGTGGTACCGGAAAACATGCAAATCTGCTTATTAAGAAAGGATTTGCAGTGGATGGTATTGATATCAGCGAGACAATGCTTGAAGCCGCCGTAAGTAATTATGGGAGCAGCATTAGTTTTGAAACAGGGGATATCAGAAATTTCAGAATCAATAAATCCTTTGATGTTATAACAGCTCTTTTTCATGTTATGTCGTACCAGGTTACAAATGAGGATCTTGATGCATCTTTCAAGTCTGTCTATAGCCATTTGAATCCTGACGGGTATTTTGTTTTCGACTGTTGGTATGGACCAGGCGTCATGAATAATCCTCCAACTATAAAAATTAAAAGGATAAATGATTCGGGATTAGAAATTATAAGAATTTCCGAACCGGTTATTGATTATGTAAGGTCAGTTGTTGATGTGAACTACCAGATAATAGTGAATGATTTAAAGAATAAAAGTATAAATACATTTTATGAAAAGCATCCAATGAGATACCTGTTTAAAAATGAAATCGAATTTTTAGCGGAGAAGTATATGTTTAAATTCAAAAGCTGCTACGCCTGGATGACTTTCAATGAACCGACTCGGAATGACTGGTATGCGGTTTTTATTCTACAGAAATGAAAAGAATCGCATTATATATTGATACTCAGTATGAAAGCGGAGGCACTTACCAGTATACAAAATCATTAATCAATGCTTTAAACTCATTATCAAAGGAAAATTTTCTACTGACTTTCCTTTATACTTATGAAAACTGGGTAAGTTACCTGGAGAATTTTAAAAATGCTGATTCAATACATTTAAAGAAATCTCACGCAATTAATAAATTATATAAATTATCTTTTATTTTAGGCCTATATAAAATTGTAAAATATCTCTCTGCCAGATTTGACAGAGAAATCAGGCATATCGATAAACAGAATTTTGATTTCGTAATATTCCCTGCAGGCGATACGATTGCCAGTTTGGTCAATTCCAATGTAATCAGTGCTATACATGATTTAATGCATAGGTATCAAAGACGTTTTAAAGAATCAGGTAATATCTTTAAATACAGATTCAGAGAGGTTTTTTACAGACATTTACTCATTTCATCAAAGGCCATTTTAGTGGATTCTAAATTAGGGGAAAGGCAGCTGAGAGAATCATATGAAACAATAATTGCTAAAATTTTTATCCTCCCTTATATAGCACCCGATTATCTATACAAAAAACCGGAAATAAATGATTTTGAATTCAAAAATCCGTATGATACAGGAAATTACATTTTCTATCCAGCCCAGTTCTGGCCACATAAAAATCATATTAATTTACTTAAAGCCATAAAAATACTCAAATCCAGGGGATTGAAATTAGATTTGATCTTATCCGGGAATAAAGACCGTGAATATAAAAGAATTAAAAGATATGTTGATAATACAGGCTTGAATAGTAACATCATATTTTTAGGATATATTCCTGATAACAAGTTAGTTAAGTTATATTCGAATGCACTGGCTCTGGTTATGCCGACCTTTTTCGGACCTACCAATATCCCTCCAATTGAAGCAATAATACTAGGGTGTCCTCCTATAGTATCCGGTATTTATGGAATGCCGGAACAGTTCGAAGATGCTGCTTTGTATTTTAATCCTGAAGATCCTTTTGATATTGCTGATAAGATTGAATTGCTGGCAAAGAATAATAAAATCCGGGAAGATTTGATAAATAAAGGGTGGAAACTGAGACCAAAATTTTCGCAGGAGAGATTTTCAAATGATATTTCAAAAATTCTGGCAGAATTAGAGGGAAATAGCTAAATTGTCATTTTAAACTACAGAATAAGATTATTTATATCGGAAAAGAACTGAATTATGCCTAATTGGGAAAAATGAAAAGAGCTCTGATAACAGGTATTACAGGCCAGGACGGTGCCTATCTTGCTAAGTTATTACTTGATAAAGGATACAAGGTCTATGGTACATACAGAAGACTATCAACACCGAATTTCTGGAGGTTACAGTATCTGGAAATTTTTGAAAATATTGAATTGTTACCGGTTGATTTACTAGACAGTTTCTCAATAATCGAATCAATAAAGATTTCCGAACCGGCTGAGATATATAATCTGGCAGCTCAAAGTTTTGTAGGCACCTCATTTGAACAACCTTTGGCATCAGCTGAAATTACAGGTATAGGAGTAGCGAAATACCTCGAAGCCATTAGAAATATAGCACCTGACGTAAAATTCTATCAGGCTTCAACCAGCGAAATGTATGGTGATAATTCTTTTCCTGAGCAGTCGGAAGATACTGTATTTCAGCCTTCGAGTCCATATGCAGCTGCTAAAGTCTATGCACATAATATGGTTAAGATATATCGTAAAGGTTATGGTATTTATGCCAGTAATGGTATATTATTCAATCATGAAAGTCCGATAAGGGGCCTTGAATTTGTAACTCGAAAGATAACAAATGCTGTGGCTAAAATTCATCTTGGCTTCGATAATTATATTAAATTAGGCAATCTTGAATCAAAAAGAGACTGGGGATATGCTCCGGAATATGTTGAAGCAATGTGGCTTATTCTGCAGCAAAAAGAACCGGATGATTTTGTTATAGCCACTAATGAAACTCATTCCATAAAAGAATTTCTTGAACTTGCTTTTAGAATGGTTAAATTGGACTGGAGGAATCATGTGCGGCAGGATGAGCGTTTTATGTGCCCTGTTGATGTAAGTTCACTAAAAGGAAATTATTTGAATAGTAAAAAGAAACTTAGGTGGAAACCTAATACTAAATTGAATAAACTTGTTGAGATAATGTTGAAAGCAGATATCGACCGATGGAACAGGTGGCGGAGCGGAGAACACTTCCCATGGGATGCCTGGAACTATCCAAATGAAAAAAAAATATTATCAAGAAAATTAAAGCTTGAACATTAGTAACAGAAATGAAATTTGATTAATTAACAACAAAATGAAAGAGAAGAATGCTCTTATTTGCGGAGCAGGTGGTTTTATTGGCAGTCATTTGGCAAAAGACTTGAAGACGCATGGCAACTGGGTTCGTGGAGTTGATCTTAAATATCCTGAATTTGACAAAACAGCGGCAGATGATTTCTTAATTGGAGACCTTCGTGATCCTGCAATATGCAGAACCGTATTAGATAGAAGTTTTGATGAGGTATACCAGCTTGCTGCTGATATGGGAGGCGCCGGTTTTGTGTTTACGGGTGATAATGATGCTGATATAATGCATAATTCAGCCTTAATAAATCTGAATATGTCCTCGAAGAATGTTGGAAAAGAAGTGTAAAAAAGATTTTTTACTCGTCATAAGCATGTATCTACCCTGAATTTAACCAAATGGATCCCAATAATCCTAAAACATCTGAAGATTCTGCTTATCCGGCTAATCCTGATAGTGAATACGGTTGGGAAAAACTTTTCAGTGAGAGGTTATATCTTGCTTTCCACAGAAATTATGGTCTCGATGTGCGTATAGCTAGGTTCCATAATATATTCGGCCCTTTGGGGAGTTGGAATAATGGAAGGGAGAAGGCTACGACCGCAATATGCCGTAAAGTGGCGGAGACGGAAGATGGTGGAACAATAGAGATATGGGGTGATGGAAAACAAACACGCTCATTTCTTTATATTGATGAATGTCTCATTGCTATCCGTAAATTAATGGATCAGGAAAAATTAATCGGCCCGATAAATATTGGCTCTGAAGAGATGGTAACAATAAATCAACTTGCCGAAATGGCAATGAAGATAGCAGGGAAAAAACAAAAAATTAACCATATACCCGGCCCATTGGGAGTTATGGGCAGAAACTCGGACAACAAACTTATTAAAGAAGTTCTTGACTGGACGCCAGATTATCCGCTTGAAAAAGGATTAATTAAAACATATGAGTGGATTGAAGAGCAGGTCAGGCGTAGCAAGTAAAACTAAAATATCAGGTGAATAAATTCTTCCTTATTTCACAGGTATTTTATCCTGATGAGGTTTCAACTGCATACTTATTTACTATTCTATGCAGAGAGCTTGTGCAAAATGATACAAAAGTTGAAGTATGGGCTGCTCAACCAAGTTATACACATTCAAAAAAAAGGATTAGGAATACTATTTATAATGGGATCAAGATCAAATATCTCTTATCAACACATTTTCATAAAAGTAGTTTGCCAGGCAGATCACTAAATATTTTTACATTCATTCTGAGTACGGTCACAAAACTCTTATTTTCAAGAGATAAAATACCGGTATTCACACATACTACTCCTCCCTTCATTGGCATTATTATATCGTTAATATGTAGAATTAAAAAGCGAAAATTCATTTATATAATACTTGACGTATTCCCAGAGGGAATGATTCGACTTGGTAAAATCTCACGCAAAAATCCTGTATCCAAAATTTGGAATATACTGTTTGTAAGATCCTTAAAAAGAAGTACCAGAATAATAGTCCTGGGAAGGGATATGATTGATTACCTTACACAAATTTATCCCGAGGTTATAAAAAAGATTGAGTACATTCCTCACTGGCAGAATGAAAATATAATATTTCCTGCAGATTATAGTGAAAACCAATTTGTTTTGGAGAATAATCTGAATAATAAATTCGTGGCTCAGTATTCCGGGAATATGGGATTATGGAATGAAATGAGAACACTTGGTAAAGCTGTTAAGAGGGATACTCAGGATGTAGTATTCATGTTTATTGGAGGAGGTATCAGGAAAAAAGAATTACTTGAAGAATTCTCACTTCAAGAACAGAAGAATGTTATTCTATTACCATTTCAACCAACTGAAAACCTGAATAATATGCTTAATGCATCGCATGTGCATCTTGTTTCATTAAAAGAAGGACTTGAAGGAATGGCTGTCCCATGTAAAATTTACGGAATCCTGGCTGCAGGACGACCAGTAATTGCTCTTGTGCCGGATAACTCTGAAATTGCATATATTGTAAAAGAGGAAGAATGTGGTTTTGTTATAAAACCTGATGATACTGATGGTTTGGTACAGGCAATACAATTACTTAAAAATGATAATGAGCTTATAAATAGGATGGGAGAAAATAGTCGTAAGGCGTTTGAGCGAAAATACACAACAAAAATTATCGCAAAAAAATACAAATCACTTATTGAAGTATTATCATAAAAACTATACTGTTTAACATAGGTTCATGTATCAAACGAATATCACATCGAACGTATGGATTTAGTTAAAACCAAAAGCGATTTAATGACAATGGTTAAGAAAGGGTATTTATCTTTTCTGATATTGGTTTTAATAATGATTACTTTGCCACTACAACATAGATATCTGCCACCTTTAATGATTCTTTTAGGTATATTCTGGTTGCTTGAAATCTATCTCGGTCTTATAAATCCTCTTAAATCGAGTTTAAAATACAGAGTTTTATTCTTTCTTTTTCTGATATTCTACATCTGGCAATTGATTGGAATACTATATTCAAGTGACGTTAAAATGGGATGGGCAAATCTTTACGGAAGATTATCTTTAATAATTTTCCCCATGATAATGTTCAATCCTGCTGAGAGAGTAAAAACAAAAAACAATCTGTTGTTGAAAGTTTTTACTTTAAGCACGTCAGTATATATTATTGCATGTTTTATTTATGCATTTATCAGATCACTGAGTTTAAATAATGGAACATGGTTATTTAATCCACATCCACAGGATTTTTTTTGGTTGAATTATTTCTTTGGAATGGACTTTACATTTTCCATTCATCCTTCTTACCTGGCAATGTACGTTCTCCTGTCTTTCTTTATTGCAACAGAAGCTGGTAATGACAGATCTTTGATATTAAAATACAGGATCTTTTGGATTATTTTAGGTATTTTTCTATTGATTTCTCTCTATTTCATTTCATCCAGGGCAGGTCTACTGGCAGCTTTTATTTTGATTCCGGTTTATGCCATATATAAGATTATCAAAATTAGAAAAAGCAAGGTATTTTGGATAATTATTGTTTTAATGATAATCCCTGTTTTAGCATTGGTGATTAAAAACAATACGAGAATTAAAAGTCTTTTTAAGGATATTTCCGATGAGCATAAATCAGAGATTACTATCAATGATGACAGACTAAAAATATGGAAATCAGCACTTACAATTATTGAGGATAATTTTGTATTAGGTGTTGGGATTGGTGATGTAAGAACTGAACTGGTCAAAGAATATGATCGCCAGGGAGAACAAAGATTAAGTGATGAAAGACTTAATGCACATAATCAGTTTTTAGAAGTATTCCTTGAGAATGGAATAATCGGTTTGGTAATATTTTTAGGATTAATGAGTTTTATGGCTTATTTAGCGATATCTGAAGAAAACCTTCTTTATAGTATATTTATTATAATGATGATTGTCTACTTTATGTTCGAAACTATACTGTACCGTCTTGCCGGTGTCTCATTCTTTTCTCTTTTTTCTTTTCTGCTCTTATATTATAAGTCTGATTCACAAGCAAATTAACTTACTTTATTTATTAAATGAACCAAAAAGGGAGCCTCGCGCTCTCTTTCTTATTAGTATCTCTCAAAAATCTCTTTAATCTTTTTCCTGTTATGAATAAGTATCAAAATAAGCAATGTGCCAAAAAAGAAGATTGGTATAAATTTTTTACCATAATATAGACCCCCATTATCCCTTCTGGCTGGAATAGAAAAATCACTCAATACGGTAACAATGTCATCATATAGCTCTATTTCTGAATCGAGATTCTGTTTGCTCCGTGTTAGTGAATGTATATCAGGATAAACCAGTTGTGTTTTCTGTTCTTGGAGAAAGATCATCTGCCCCCCGGTCTGTGGCTGTCTGTTCCTAGTCTCCTCAAAATACTTTACTTTCTGCAAACTATCAAGTTGTTCTATATCATAGCTATATCTGGCAAGTAATTCCCTGTCTTGCTTAAGCCGTACTCTGTTTCTGTGCTGAAAAAGAGAATCGGAATTAATGTAGGCAATTAAACCGTCTCTTAGTGTCGTTAATTCTTGTGAAGATTTTATTTTAACCCTGACATCAAACCTATCCCTCATCATTATATTTATTGTATCATAAACATCATGTTTATCCTTGAAGTCAGTATAGTCGGGTATTCCATCCCTGTTTCGATCAATTATCCAGTGAGCGCTGATATCAATTATATTCGAAATTGAGGCAGATTCCATCATTAAGGCAGTTGATAGTTCTTCAGTATTGCCTTCTCCACAATATGTGTGAAGACGATTTATATATGTTAAAACGTCAGCTATCGGGGCAGCATTGTTTCTTAAGACCATATTTGAGGTATAAAAGGGGTCGGATGAGAATTTCATCAGATAGGAGAGACCGACACCTGCTAAAATGCTTATACCTAACGGCAGCCATTTCCGTAAAAGAAATACTATCGAAATCAATATCCCTCTTCCTATTGCCCGGCTCATATTCGCGATACCTTTTCCCATCCTGCGGAACAGATCCAGGAGATCTATCTCATCGTTCCTTGTATTAGTATTTTCAGACATCTTACTTGTTTTTAATTTGTATAGCAAATATACCTAAAATTCGGTTTTGACAAGAGGTACTCTACGATTTCATATCATTCTGAAAACCTTTAAAGCAAGATCCGTTATTATCGGCTTGTAATCATTGACAAACTCCCCTGTAACCCTGTTGCCTATAACTGCACAGATGGTAAGAGCCTTATGACCAAGAAGTTGCGATAATCCATATAACGCCGAACTTTCCATCTCATAATTGTAAATCTTCCTTCCCAGGAAATCAAAATCTGCAAGCTTGTTATTTATCTCATCATCAAAAGTCTCAAGCCTGAGCTTCCTGCCCTGCGGTGCATAAAATCCCGGCGCCGAAATAGTTATACCTCTTATAAAGTCTTCATTCCTGAATGCCTCAACCAGTTCCTTCGAGGCATTAACTGCATACGGAAAGGAGAGGGTGTCGGGCCATTCAAGATAATCAGCCAGAACCGATGCGAGCATTGTGTCAAGTATCCAGTCATGCTCTGCATAGAAGTGAATCAGACCGTCAAATCCAACCGCCGTTTCGGTCAGTACACAAGATCCTGCCGGGACATCACCTCTCAATCCGCCGGAGGTTCCCAGCCTGATAAATGTAAGAGATACTGTTTCTTTTTTTGGTATCCCGGTCCGTAAATCAATATTTACCAGAGCATCCAGCTCATTTATTAAAATATCAATATTGTCGGTTCCGATGCCCGATGAGATTATTGTAATCTCTTCATTTTCAAAGGTGCCTGTAACGGTCCGAAACTCCCTGTTCTCCTTCCTTACCCTTATTTCGCCCAATAGGGAAGAAAGCATATCAACCCTTCCTGGATCGCCCACAATAACTATCTTATCAGAAATATCTCCGGGCAGAAGGTTAAGGTGAAAAATACTGCCGTCCTTGTTGGTAATAAGTTCAGTCTTCTTTTCCAACTTTCTACTTTTTACTTTTTACTTTTTACTTTTTACTTTTTACTTTTTACTTTTTACTTTTTACTTTTTACTTTTTACTTTTTACTTTTTACTTTCTACTGATAGTATTCCATAATTCTCCCTGAGATAAGGAGAAGCGAAATTTCCGCAAGCTTAGCCTGGTATTTTACCGATACCAGATTCTCTCTTGCTTCAAGCAGACTCAGTTGCACCTCACGCAGTTCTATTCCTGACAGATTCCCCAGCCTGTACCGTTCCAGCGCAATTGACAGGTTTTCAGTTGCTGTGCTCAGATTCTGCTCTTCAAGTGTGACAAGCTTAAGATAGCTGCTGTAAGCACTGTATATCGTAATAAGATCTGCTCTGACACCCTGCTCAACTTCCTGATATTTAAGCTCTTTATTCATCACCTCAATTGATGAATTACGCAGACTCCTTCTCTGGTTCCATCCGTCAAAAATATTTAATCCCATTGTGAGACCGTAATTCATTCCACTGGTAAGCTGGTTTTTTGTTGTGCTGCTCGAGTAGGTATAAATATTGTAACTGTAGCCCGAAGACAAATTAAGATACGGATATGAACGTGATGCGATAAGCTTGTAATCATATTCCGAAATTGTTTTATTGGCTCCAGCAATGAGCAGACTTGTATTCTTTGAAAGCGTCTCTTCCAGGAGCTTGTCATATAAAAAATCAGGATTTACATCAATCGATGAGTCTTTTGTAACAAATGACCTGGCGAGGTCTTCAACAGCCATCAGTTCATTGAGCCTTATCTCAGTTGCCCTTACGGTTTCACACTGTCGTGAAAGTCGTGAGCTGTCTGAATTAACATAAACCCTTGATTGCAGCACATTAAGCTTGGAGCTTGATCCCAGCAGATAACGCTCTTCATCAATCCGGAGACGCTCTCTGGACA
>Ga0315543_1001531_pt1 | contig 24716 bp, 12 predicted proteins | sample SalMarSW160210MG_2_FD_203098 | JGI IMG/M metagenome (GOLD analysis project Ga0315543, IMG submission 203098) | Salt marsh sediment microbial communities from the Plum Island Ecosystem LTER, Massachusetts, United States - Salt Marsh Sediment SW1601-210 ... | reverse complement strand
TGGATTAACAACATCGTCATCCCCTACGACATTGCCCTGGCCCCCTTCCGCGGCGGCAAAACCGGCAATCCTGAATACTTATTCAAATACTCCATTTCAGTGGATAATCCTCTGGGCCTGATGAACGAGAAGTCCAGCCTGCAGGTGAGGAAAGTCTTTTTACCGGCAGAGAAACTGCTCGAAAGCAAACCTTACCTTGGATTTGATTATACCTTACCCGACCAAGATCGTATCCTGCGACATCAACCACTGGTCATGAACTATGAAGGCTACTATTACCCCTCGCTTTCGCTGATGGCGGCGGCTATGTATCTCGATGTCACCCCTAACCAGATAAAGGTAGTAGAGGATAAAGAAATCCTGTTAGGCAACAAGAGAAAAATCCCCATAAACGATGGAAGCAAGTACTTCATGTCGTTTTCCAGAGGACGTGCTTTCACTACTTACTCTGCAGCTGACGTTCTCGGCGAAAACTTCGACTACACTCGTTTGAAAAACAGGCTCGTCCTGGTTGGGGTGGATGATTTTATCCATCAAGAAACTTTTCAAACACCGGTGGAGAGTCAAACGCCAAAGTTGATCGTCAAGGCCACTGTGATTGAAAATATCATCAATGATAATGTTCTTTTTCTCAAAAACGACCAGTCAGCTCTCAGCCTGCTGTTTATATTTTTGATCGGCGGGATGTTTGCCTTTGTATTGCCACAGGTCTCAGTTCTGTACCGTATGATTATTATTGTTGTCGGTTTTATCATTCTCGCAAATGTAAATTATTTCCTTTTCAGCTCCTTCCGGATTATTCCCGAAACTGTTTACATCGCTTTCGAGTTGGGGCTGTTGATGGTAGCCTCTCCTTTCCTTGATTCCAAACTACTGGCGGGTGAGGTTAAAGCGAAGCAAAAAACTGACAAGAAACTCCCCAAGGTCGATATTAAACCCCACCCAGTAGTGCCCAAGGAAGATGCCGTTGTTGTTAGAAAAATCAAAGCCTCTGCATCTGATCCGGAAAATCAGGAAACAGTAGCTCTGGACGACAGCGGATCATACCTTGAAGACCACCAAGCGATCAGTCTTGATGAAGACAAGACCGTTTCCACAGACACTGCCGACGCTAGCGCTGTAGAAGAAGAAAAGACCTCGGTCATAGAGGCACGGCAGTCTTCGCCTCAGCCTGAAATCATAACGCCCGACAGCTCCAGCCCAACGCAGGCGACAGATTCAGGGGGCACTCAAACTACTGCCGACAGCCAGCCGGTGGCTAATAAGTCCCAGCCAGGGGGAGAGACAAAAAACCTGGGAAGATACCAAGTTACCGGCACCCTTGGCAAAGGGGCTATGGGGCTAGTGTACAAAGGCATTGATCCGGCTATCAACCGACCGGTGGCCTTAAAGACGATTCGCCTCGATTTTGTCAACGATCCTCAGGAGGAAGCTGAGCTGAAAGAACGTCTCCACCGTGAGGCGCAGGCGGCGGGCAAGTTGTCGCATCCCAATATCGTTACAATTTACGACGTGGGGTCAGAAGGTCATCTACAATACATTGCCATGGAATACCTTGAAGGGCAGACGCTTGAAGATTTAATCAAGAAAAAAGCAAAGTTTAATTACAGGATAATTGCTCAGATCATTATTCAAATCTGCGCCGCCCTCGAATATGCTCACGGTATGGGGATCGTGCACCGGGATATCAAACCGGCTAACATAATGATCTTAAAGGACTATCGAGTAAAGGTGATGGATTACGGTATCGCCCGTATTGATTCCAGCTCGATGACCAAGACCGGCATCGCCATGGGGACTCCTAACTACATTTCACCGGAACAGCTCCGGGGCCAAACCACCGATCATCGGGCCGATCTGTTCTCAATGGGCGTAGTCATGTATGAGATGCTATTAGGACGGCGCCCCTTCAAAGGAGAAAACATCACCTCTCTTATCTATGCCATACTAAATCACGAACCCGAAAAGCCATCCAACGTGAATCCGCAGATTCCCCTTCTTTTCGATCGTATTGTCGACAAAGCTCTCAAGAAGGACCGCAACGAACGCTACCAGGACGCTAAAGAGATAGCCACCGCCCTGGCTGATTTCGTTGAAACGATGGCAGCCAAGACATAATGCGTGCGCTTCCCCCCAACGGGCATGAGGGTGCCATACAACGGGCAAAGAGTCTACTATGTCTAGCAAAGGTTCCAGAGGCATTGTGCTTCCCTCTGTGTCACGGTGTAGCTACGAGTTCAGGACGTGATAGAGAGTGAGAGTTCCCCTTGTGAACGCATTGCCAACCCCGTGCCATACCTGAAGTTGGTATAAGTAAGCTTCTGCTAATCCGTATTCTTTAGTATGGGCGAAAACCTGTCTGACCGGTTTTTGCAAGGAACTGAAGAAACTCTCTCCCTAACTCTGTGATTTGACAAACTGTGCCCTCTTTGATGACTAAGCCATTTCGGTGCAAAAAATCGAGATAGTTTTGAAACGTAACGTATAGTCTTCGTACACCTGTGGATACTCCTTAGCAGCTACTTCATATGTATGGTTTGAGCGACTCTTCCGAGACTGGTGTTGTTTTTGAATTCAAATTCCGAAGAAGACTCACTTGGCTCCCCCAAATCCAAGAATTGACTTTCTCGAAATGTAAATATAACTGGGTCCAGGTCAGATGCCTGACAAGAACCTTAACAGTTTCGCTTTTATCTTTTAATCCTCTATTCTCTAATTCTCCAAGAATGGCTTCCTCTTTTTCCTGTAGTACAGGGCTATCGAAGGCACGCATCAGCTTCTCTGCGCCTGCTTCTGGTGTGCTCGGAATTGTATCTTTTTGTGAATGCTGTGAACCAGTTTTGATACCTTCCCGGCTCACTTCTTTAATGCGGTCAATCAAATCAGCTAACGGCCTACGGAAAATGATCATGAAAACTATGACCAAAATGACAACCACAGTAGGCTATACAAAGATTTCCACGGATAATTCTTACCTTCTCCACTCCGATTACGTTTATGGCAAACATTGATAGTTTAGAATATTAAGGTACACAATGTGCCATCAAGCGTTTTTCTATGGGAAATTCCTTCAAAAAGTACTTCCCTTAAGCTTGGGAAAGACTTATTTATAGAATTAAGAAGATTGCCAAAAATATGGTGGGTGGTGAGCCTGGGTCCAAGTATCGAGTTGAGGTAATAAGCTCGAGGTGTCAGGACAAGCCTAAGGGCGAATAATCCAGTTATCTGGAGCACCAACCTCAGTAGGAGACCGCCCACCGTTTCTATTTTGCAACCGTTGAACACTCTACCTACAGCAATTGCATGATACGAATAATGCAGGCGTTGGATAGGATCATCTGTAACCACACTCATCGGAAATTACATCACAATCGCCCCGGAAACGACATCGTGAACGATGCCGGGGTAAGTCATGACCTATGAACCAATTGCTGGGATTGCCAAGTGATATACTTGAGCGGGGTCGGGCGGGTTGGAAGATAGTGATTTGCGAGGGGGCTATCAGTTGCCGGCGCAAAATATGCGAAAGCTAAGATATTACTTGACAAGAATAAGAGTATTGGTTAATATATAAACAGCAGATTATGCGCTTATTTTAGCGTTTGTTATAGTAACGTAGTCTCGTCATTTGGTTCGATGACGGGGCGCTTCACGAAGGAGGCAAAGCAAATGAATGGCTTGAGGTTAATTGCAGTTGTTTTCGGCCTGCTTTTGATCCTTGCCTGCTTTCTTTCTGCTCCGGTGTTTGGCGAGAACCCGTGGGATGCAGATGGTGGAAATGATTCTGATTCCGATACGTCTTTCGACACCACGGGAACCGAAGAGGATGAGATCGAGATGATGCCGGACGGTAACGAGGAGTATAATCCTGACTGGCTCACGGGAATATTTTTCAGGATGTCGTACCGTTTCATTACCGGATATCTGATGAATCCTCAGGTAATTTCACCAAGCTACCAGGCAACAGTGAATTAAGCTGGCGAAAGCAAGCCCACAAGAGAGAGTTCATTGGACGGTAATGAAAAAGTACCGTAATCCATAAGAGGTCGTTGTGCTATGAAGCTTTCCTCACCACAAGTCACCTTTGACAACCGTCTTCTTGCCATAGAAGAGCTATTTCGGCAGCGTCAGTATGCTGTTGCATCGCATGAGCTTGCCGGTCTGACTGAAAGTGAGTTTGAATCAAGAGGGCACGAACTTGGGCTGTTCCTTTTGCTTAAGGCGGAAGGTAATTATTTTGAGGGAAACTATAGGAAAGCTCTGGAATATGGGTTGCACGCGGCCAGGCTCTTGGCTGATTTCCCGCTTAACCGACGATATGGCAGAATTCAACTTGTCTTATCTAAATCATATTCTGCCCTGGGGGATTTGAAAAACGCCGAAATACGAGCTCGCGATGCCCTATCTGCCTTCCGTCGAGCGTCTGACCCTGAAGGACAGGTTGATTCGCTTAATGAGCTGGCGCGAACTGCATATATTCGGTCCGACTTCCACTCGGCTTTGAATTCAGTTGATGAAGCCATATCGATGTCATCCGGCAACCCACACAAGACTGCCCAGCTCACCGGAAATATTGGCCGAATTCGTTGCTATCTTGGGTATTGGGAAAAGGCTGAGTCCGATTTGAAGAAAACACTCGAATTCAATATAGCCCACAACGAAGAGGTCTCGCAGGCAGTCAACCTGCTCTCGCTTGGTCAGCTCTATCGGAGACAGCGCCGGTTTGTGTTAGCCCATCGCCAGTATGATCTTGCGCTCGAGATTATTTCTCGTTTGAATTTGAAGAGAGAGAAAGTGATATATCTCGAATTTGCCGGCGAATTGGCATATGACAAAGGAGATATGTTCAAAGCTAAAACCCTCTTGAGCGAGGCTTATCAAAAGGGTCTTATGCTGGCACCGGGATCGTCTCTTGTCTCCCAGTCAGCCAGGCGGCTGGCCGAGGTAGAGCTGGTTTTAGACAATGTTGACCAAGCCATGAAATATGGCCAAAAAGCTCTTGAGTTGTCTTTGAGCTTGGGAGAAAAAGCTGAGATTGGACTGTCGCGAAGAATTATTGCCCGGGTTTTTGAAGCCCAAGAGGATTTCGATGAGGCTCGGCAGTATATTCGCCAGGCGGTAGAGATTCTCAGAGGAGTTGGTGACCCGTACGATCTTGCCTGCACTCTTCTGGTCGCGGCGGGCATAGGCATGTCCGATCATGCAGGCGAAGGCGAGAAGATTCGGGCTGCTTTTGGAGAGGCTTACCTGCTGTTTAAGAATCTGAAGTTGTATTATTGGTGCGGTGAGTCTGATTTTAGGGCGGGCGTTTTTGCGTGCCAGCAAGGGGATTTGGCGGGTGGTTTCAAGAGGTTGAGTGAAGCGGAAAAGGGGTTTTCGGCAATTGGAGATAATACCAAGCTTAGAGCAGTTCATAAGTTTCTCCAGTCCTTATCTGAGCAGGCGGTTGCTTTGTCTATTTCACAGGAGAATGAATTCAAGATTTTCGGGACTCTTATCACTCCTGCTGAATTGCCTGATCTCAAATCAGGCTCGGTGGAAGATTTACTGTCAATACTGATGAAGAAAACCAATGGAAACCGGGCCGTGTTATATATGCCCGATGTTGGAAATAACCCGTTGGTTTCCTCTTATCCTCTCCGTCCTCACCAAGTCAAGAAATTTTGCAGTAACTTTCGCAATCTTTTAGGGGAAGAAGTATCGAAAACGAAACCGACCTTGCTCTTGGATTGTCGGCGTGATCCGTTCCTAAATCACCTGTTTGCGGATATTCCGGACATCATCGCCAGTGTGATTGTTGTCCCGTTCAAAATGAGTGATGATTCTACCAGTTATCTTTACCTCGATCGCTTGTCTAATGACAACAGTTTGAATCCCTTCAGTCAAAAGGAGCTGAATTTTGCGGTGGGGTTCTCTGACCTGCTTGCTTTCAAGTGGGCGGAGATTCAGAAGAACAAGCTCCTGGATGACAATCGCCGCCTCAAGAAACAGCTTATGGAAAATGCCGCTTTTCCCAATATTATCACCCAAAACAGCCGAATGCTCGAGGTGCTTGCTCAAGCTCGTCAGGTTGTCGATTCCAATATTGCTGTGTGTATCGAGGGAGAAACTGGTTCAGGCAAGGACCTTTTAGCGCAGGCAATTCATTTCAACTCCACCCGCTGGGAAAAGAGATTTATTTCGGTAAACTGTGCTGCTTTACCGGAGACTCTATTAGAATCAGAGTTATTTGGGTATAAGCGGGGTGCCTTTACCGGTGCTGATCGTGACAAATCCGGCTTGTTCGAAGAGGCCGACGGAGGGACTTTTTTCCTCGATGAAATTGCTGATATGCCTTTGGCCATCCAGGCTAAGCTTCTCCATGTGCTCGAAGCGCAAGAGATAGTGCGACTGGGAGGAAACATGCCGCGAAAGGTGAATGTTCGCATCATTTCCGCCACCAATAAGGATCTGAAAGAGCAGCTGCAGGCTGGCCTGTTTCGTCCCGATCTCTATTACCGTCTCTCGGCTCTCACGTTCCGGTTACCGCCGCTTCGCGAGCGCAAAGAGGACATTCCTCTGCTGGTAGCTCATTTCCTTGAAGGCAGCGGCAAGAAGGTGTCATCTGAGGTGTTAAAATTGCTGGTGTCACATGAGTGGCCGGGCAATGTTCGCGAGTTGGAAAATGAACTCAGAAAGCTGGCTTTACTGGCTGGTGACCGGGAACTGATTGACACAGACACTGCTTTGGGCAGTTTTGGATTCACCGGTGGAGATAACGGCCAAGGGCAACTAGCTATGAACGGGTTAACCGAGGGGATTGAGTTTTCGGCGAACTATTCTTTGTATGACTACCTTGCCGAGCACGAGAAACGATTTATTATCAAGGCCTTAAAAGAGACGGGCGGCGTCAAAAAGCATGCGGCAGCTCTTTTGAATATTCCGGAATCGACCCTTAGGTTGAAAATCAAGCAATACGATATCGATCCAATCGTTTTTGCTGTTGACAAATAACCGGCTGTAGAAAAGCTCGCAGACTCATTATTTCGCACCAAGCGAACCACTCTCAAAACATACTAAAGCGTATAAGAATATAGCTTCATCACGAAGATTGCTCCCGGCAAGGACATTACCAGTATTTACCCACATCTTGCTATTACTTATCCCCGCAGGCTTGTTCGTAGGTGTCTTTCGACATAGTTTTGTATTATGGCAAATGCCTTTTTTTTACAACACTTTGCTGGTGATCCCTTTTTTAACATGGCTGTAGATGAGTGGCTTTTGCGGCAGGTTTCTTCCTGTCCAGGGCTTATCTATTTGAGGCTGTACACCTGGCGGAAAGGTGCTATCACCTTTGGAATCAACCAGAAAAAAGAACTGGCGCTGGATTTTTCAAAGGTATCGGGTACGCCGGTGATACGACGGGTCACCGGGGGCAGAGCAATATACCACGACCCCGGAGAATTGACCTACTCTATCGCTGTCAATACTCGTCATTTGGGTAACCTTAAATTGGTCGGTTCACTCACTAAAACGACTCGATCGATAGCCGAAGCGCTGACGTATTTTTTGAGGCGATTGGGAATACAATCGCATTATCTGCGTTCCAGCTCACTCAAAGACTCCGAGCCTGCTTTTTTCCATACTGCTGCTTGCTTTGACTCTATTTCCCGATATGAATTGGTGGCTAACTCTCAAAAGATTATTGCGTCGGCTCAACGGCGAGTTGGAGCAGCTTACCTCCAGCACGGGTCGATCAAATTGCACGGCGTTGCTTCCCATCCGGCGCTGGCAACAAAATTGTTGGCCGGTTCTTCCGGCACAGATATACCGCCGATTTCGAGAGAAGACTTCGGTTTGATGGCTGGTCTGTTTGTTCAGGAAATGGGACTGTATTTTGAGCTGGAGCTGAAAGAAAGCTACTTGACCACGCCAGACCAATACGAGGTAAAAAACAGGATGTCTTTTTTGAAAAAAAATCCAGTTTTAAGAAGGGATATTTTTAAACATTGGTCGTCTGCAAACAGTTTATATATCAGAGGATGATGGTTTTTTTGAAGGAAAAATTGCTTGACTTTTTCGAAGCCAGGTGGGTATTTTATGAAATTAGGTGATTGGAAAAAGTGACAAATTCGACCGCCATGAAGGTGTGGTTGGCTAACGGAATGAGGTTAAGATATTCAGGTAAGGTAACCCTCACTACTTTGTCCACACTACAGGCAGCTAAGTATCAGTACAAAAGTGTGCAGAAACCTCTCACGTACTTAGTCGGCTGCGAAGTAATAGAGTGTGGAAATGAGCTTACGGGAAAAACTTCGAGGAGGAAATAAGATGCGTCGTTATTGTAGGCTATATATGATCTTTTTGATTGTTCTTGCCGGTTTGGTCGTGGCTCTGCCGACGAGTACGTACTCTTCTGCGACCGGTCAGATAAAAGGAACGATTATCGACAGGGAAACAGAAAAGCCGGTATTGGGTGCTTCTATCCTGGTAGTGGGGACCGCGCGAGGGGCTATGACCGATCTGGACGGTAAGTACATCATTACCCAAGTGGGACCAGGCACCTATACACTCAAAGTTACGCACGTCTCTTATCAGGAAGTCGAGGTTACTAATGTCGAGGTCAAGTCTGACCTTACCAAAGAGGTGTCGTTAAAGCTTGAGAAAAAGGTTACGGAACTGGGAGAAAAAATAGTGGTGCGGGCACATAGGGACCCCATTGCGCGAGTTGAAACTTCCACTCAGACCACTATTACGCAGGAAGTCATTGAAGCCCAGCCTGTGACCACGGTGGAGGATTTATTGACGCAGGTGGCCGGTGTTGTCACTGGCCGTGAGGGAGAAGTTTTCATTCGTGGCGGGAGAGCCGGTGAGATTTCATATATTCTCGACGGGGTTCCGATTGATGACCCGCTTGCCGGTCTTGGACAGGCCGGAGCGAATTTGTCGCTGGTGTCGGGTTCAATCAAAGAATTTACGGTAATCAAAGATGGTTTTGATCCGGAATACGGAGACGCGGTTTCGGGCATTATTAAAATTACCACCCAAACCGGTTCAAGAGACAATACTGCCATGAATATGCAGTTCTTAACGGACGATTTCGGTAACAAAGACCTGAATAAGTATTCCCGCAACAATGACTTTGTTCGTTTATCGTTGTCCGGGCCGGATCCCATCTTTACGAGCAAGGTGCTGCCGGCGTTGGGATTGAACTTTCTGGAGGGCAAAGAGTTTACGTACTACCTGTATGCTGAAGTTGATAAAAGCGATGGATTTTACCAGTACGAACGGTATGATACACCCAACACCCGCCGCAACACGCGATTCTTTAACCTGTTTGGTTTCAAGGTCCCGGAACGTCTGGAAAACAAGTACTACTGGATGACGAATTTGAAATTCCGTCCCCAGCAGAACCTGAAGTTTATCTTGTCGTACAAAGATCGACGGGTTAAAAATACCGCGTTTGGCTGGGCGTATCGCTATAGTTCTGCCACAGCTCCCATTGTTGAGCAAAATTTCAAATCGCTTTCACTGGAAGTGTTGCAGTCTATTTCCAAGGACATGAATTATGAAATGATATTGTCCTATACTCAAAATGAGACGAGTCAAAAGCCGGGTGACCCGAATAATCCCGGCTATGGCGTCGATCCACCCTGGTTCGATTTCGACTATGAATGGGAAAGCTACCAAGATAGAAACCACAACGGCGTTTACGATCCACCGGAACCTATAATCAACTTGTACCCTGACACAGCTACGTACGGTACTGATTTTACCGGACCGGCGTATACGTACGGGGAGTACCTCTACGACGATAACGTTCAGGGTGGCACTGGCAGCTACTCCGGTTTTCGCTTTAACGACAACGGCATGAGGGATAGCATAGAAGGTGAGCCTTTTATTGATTTGAACGGGAACGGCGTCTGGGATCGGGGAGATTTTCTGTTCGATAAGAATGGAAACGGCATTCTTGATCAAAATAGATCGGAAATCATTAACCAAAAGAACCCTGAGCCATACATAGATGGGGATTCAATAATTGGGGAGCCGTTCACTGACATCAATAGTAACGATGTGTACGACGAGGGGATCGATATATTCACCAAATGTGTGTGTCCGGAGAATATGGACTATAATCATAACGGCCAGTATGACGGTCCGAACAATCAGTGGACACCCGGAACGCCGTTTGTTGACCGCAACGGCAACGGCCTGTTCGATTCCCCGAACAACGAATATAACCCAGGGGAACCGTTCACGGATGTCAACGGTAATGGCCAATGGGATGCGGGGGGCAGCAAGAACTTCCTTGATCCCCTCACCTACGATGAGGATGCGACGTGGCATTACCGCAGGACTAACACCTACCGAGGAGAATTGAAAGTTTTCCGTGAGTTTGGCCCCCACCAGCTGAAGGCCGGCGTCGCGATTGAAAAGATGGATTTCACCTATCAGTTGATCGAGAAGCCGTATTTGTTGTATACCGGTCGTGATGACGGCGGTCCGTATCCCAACCGGGGTGCCTTCCGTGACATGTTTGAATATGGCCCGTGGGATGGGACCGTGTACTTTCGTGACAAACTAGAGTATGGTTCAATGATAGCCTCTCTTGGCTTCCGTTGGGATTTCTTTATCCAGGACAAGGATAAACTTGTACCTGTGGCTCAAAACGATGATCTCGGTTCTGGAATCATTTATGGAGACCGACAGTTAATCTCGCCTCGGATCGGTTTTTCGTACCCCATTTCAGATAAGGCAAAGGTTCACTTCAATTATGGTCACTTCTATCAAATGCCGAGTCTCGGTGCGATGTATGCCCGAAATACCGCCTCCGTGGACCAGAATACCATTATCGGAAACTACAACCTGGACTATAAGAAAACGGTGCAGTACTCTTTTGGTGTGAAGTACGCCATGTCTGAAAACTATTCCCTTGATGCCTCAGGTTACTTCAAGGATGAATTTGACAAAATCAACGCTTCGAATGTTAAGGTTGGCGGCTTGACTCGTCAGCAATACCGCAATAGTGACTATGGACGGAGTCGTGGCTTTGAGTTCACACTTGACAAGACCGGCGGCGGTTATGTGAACGGTACGATATGGTACACTTATGCCTTTGCTTACGGTAAAGCCTCACAAGCCGCTCGCGAGTGGCAGACACCGTTTGAACTCTCGCGTGAACCACTCTCAGAAGCACCGCTCGACAATGATGTCCGTCACACCTTCAACGCGAGCATTCAGATTTTCGTCCCGAGTACCGTCAAGCCACGGTTATTCAATCTACCAATTCCGAACGCGTGGTCGTTAGCTATCATCAGCAGAATCGAAAGCGGCAGACCGTTCACTCCGGATCGTTCGTATCCAAACATCACCCATGAGACCGGGGAGGACATTCAGCGCAACTCTTTGCGGAAGCCTTCCGTTGTCAACTTTGACATCCGATTTACGAAAGACTTCAAGTTTGTAGGTACCGACCTAAGTTTTATTCTATGGGTAGAGAATGTATTCAATAGTCGAAATGTAACAGACTTATACACTAATACCGGACGGCCGGACACTCAACAAAATCAGAGTCAGATTATTAAAGGCGGCACCGATTATGACTTGAACCCCGCCAACTGGGACTATGGCCGGCAGATAAGAATGGGAATAGAAATCAATTTATAAACGTGATGCGGCGAGGATGTAGTGATATGCATATATTTGAGGATAACATGATCTGTAGAAACAGTCGTTCAAGCGTGAGGACAAAGTGGCGCCCAAAAGTTGGGTTTGTGGGTACGGTGTTGGTAATAGCGTTATGTCTTGGGATTCTCACCTCTACCGACGTCCACGCCCAGGCGAAAGTCGCCACTACCGGTACTCAATTCCTTGAGTTGGGTGTTTCTGCCCGCGCGATGGGTATGGCAGAGGCATTTACAGCAGTGTCCGATGATATTACGTCGGTTTACTATAATCCCGCCGGTTTGACTTATCTGTACGGTCGTGAGGCGGCGTTCACCTACGTTGATATGCCTGACGGTGTTGGTCATGGCTTCGCAGCGATTGGGCTCCCGCTCGAGTCCATCGGCGGTGTGCTCGGAATCAGCGCGTATGCGCTTAGCTCGGGAGATATGGATGTAACGGATTACTCCAGGATTTCAACGGGCCAAACATTCTCATGGAATGATTTTGCTCTCGCTGTCAGTTATGGCCGGTACTTGACGGACCGTTTTTCCGTGGGGTTTACGGTGAAGTATATTAGCGAGTTTTCGTACGACTATTCTGCGAACGGCTGGGCTGCTGACGTTGGTACCGTATATAACACCGGGTTCAGAGGGTTTAAAATAGCCATGATGATTACCAACTTCGGGCCTGATATGAAGTTTATTAAGAATGCCTTTCCTCTTCCCATCGACTTCAAATTCGGCGGTTCCATCAATGTTATCGAAGGTGTTGATCATCTGTTAACGTTCGCCACGGAAGGTTCTCACCCGTCTGATAACCTGGAGCAGTACAACAGTGGCCTTGAGTATGTATTCAAAGACCGCTTCATTCTTCGGGCGGGGTGGCGGTTGCATTACGATGTCGATGGTCTCGCTGCCGGGGGCGGCTTGCGACTGCCGTTTGGAGAAGATCGTGAACTGCGGTTTGACTATGCCTATCAAGATTATGGAGTTATGACAGAGATCCATCACTTCACGATGAGCCTTGCATTCTAAACGAAAGGACCGGGGATAAACTATGTATATTACAACTCTGAATATGAAGAGAAAACGAATCCAGATAACAATTGTGCTCGCGATACTGCTGGCAGGATCTCTTTCGCTGGCAGTTCTGTATCTGGCTGGCTGTACTGATAGTCTCAACGGTGAGGTTTATGCAAACCAAAAACCAATCGTGTATTTTGCCAATATCCCGCCGGAGGGGCAAAAAACCGGTCGGAACCTCATTGTCTACTGGTATGGAACCGATCGGGACGGCTTGATAGACAGCTACCGCTATTATGTGGCGACGGTAGCTGATGTAGGTTCGGCAGTGCCTGAGGATTATATCCTGGCAGTTCCCGATTCGGACTGGACCTATATCGATGTAGACCCAGCGCTGTCTGACCCCCACACGCAGAATACTATTGTGTTGACTGCGGATTTGAATGATCCAGTGAATTCGTTTGTCGCTCAGTGGGTTTTCATACAGGCGTTTGATATGGAAGGACTCAGTTCTGACATCGTGTTTCGTCTTTATTCACGTAATGACAATCCACCGGAAACAGGTATTCTCGACTTTTCAACTCTGATTCCCTTTGTTGACGGCGATTCTGGCGGTATTGTGACCGGGGTAAGACTGAATTGGGATGGGTCGGATCCTATCGATTATCCCAGAGAGCCGCCGGTGCTGGAGTTCCAATGGCGTCTTTACGGTCCTTATGATTCTGCATTTTTTAAGGACACCGTGCTCGGTTCTTTTGTCAAGCCGGTATATGTTGGGAGGGACGGAAGACTATATAATCTAGGTGACACGGTGGAGTTTTGTGATTCACTGCCCAGTGGCACTCAGTGTACTACTATAGTAGTCACCGCGGCTACTCAGGCTTCGGCGTATGGGCAGCTCGAAGATAAGTTCTTTGTTGACGACCCGGACTTCATTAACAATCCGGCTCTTAATTTACCCGTTGATAGCTCGTTCAATGGAGTCGATCCCTGGGTGACTAATAAAACCACTACCATCTACAACGTCTACCGTAATTATTTTTCCGATACAACGGTTCAAATGCAGTTCATATTCTGGGTACGTAGCCGTGATGATGCCTACGTGGCCGATCTAGTGCCTGCCTTTGACAACTTCCCGGTTATCAGCCCCAGATATGAGCGTGATGTCGCGGTGCTTGATTTTGCCGGATCCCCAATAGATAATGTAGTCCTTCCTTCCCTCAATACTCAGCGTACGGTATATTGGTATAACGCAATCAGAAGGTGGAACCCCAATGTTGTCTTTGATACATCGGGCGTGGGTTCAATTTCGGGAGCTTCACCTGATTACCTTGATGTTTCCAAGGTATCAGATATCCCGCTGGCAATGCTTTTAAAACACAAAGTCCTCATTTTGTATGACGATAATATCTTTAGCAACACGTTCGCTGGTCGCCAGGGTAACATCATTTACAAAGCGATTGATGCCGGAATAAACGTATGGTTGACGATGCGCGCTTCTATGAATAGCGGCCAGGGCAATGGGGAACCTCTGTGGAATTACACCCCTCCTTATGACTATTTGTGGTATTTCGGGGTTAGGAAAATTGTTTTCTCCGGCTGGTTCTGTCATGCTGTCGGCAGCGCAGAAACCGGAGGATGTTACCCGCCAATGACGTGTAGCCATGCGCGGATTGAGGACTTTATGGGGGCTTATCCCCTCAAGCCGACGTGGCCTGCCATTGATATTGATACGGCTTTATTACACACCCGTTACGGGTGGAATTATCCCGATCCCGCTTACCAGCCCTGCTTGGAGTTCATGCCGGAGCATACCGGCCTGCCGGAAGTAGATTGGAGTGTCAGATTGCCTACCACTGAAGGCTTGTATTTGTATAAGTCTTTCTATACTGACACGATTGGGTCGCCCGGCAATCACCCCCTGGGTGGGAATTATAACATGGAAGGGAATCCAGTTGCTCATCGGTATAACTCCGGTCTATTCAAAACGGTGCATTTCAATTTTACCCCGCTTGCGATTGACTCTGTCCAGATGCAGATCGTCATTGACAGTGTGCTGAATTGGTTGTATAAACCTATTGCATCGCCGACCAGCACTGTCCGCTATCCTGATGCGCCCGCGAAACTATCGGTATCCCAGGAGCGGGAGCGGTACTGGAGAAGATGTGAAGAACGGGCAAAAGAACAGGGAACACCCATGCTTCACTAAGGTACCGAAGCCGAATAATTCTGCCTGTAGATATTCAAAAGCTTGGATAGTTGCAGAGGGGCTGAAGAAATTCAGCCCCTTTTTTACTGGTCCAAGTATTCCTGCAAATGATGGAGATGCTTGTTGGTGGGGAACTTGCCAAGAGCAATTGCCAGCACCGAGTCGGCCTGGTGCGGTTGCCCCGTTGCGAGAAGCCCGCTGATCAGATTCACGTATGCTTCAACAAGGGTGGAATCACCCCGAATAGCCAGGCTGCTGTATCGTACTGCGTCATGGTAGCGCTTACGAAGCCCGTTGATATAACCGAGTTGGTAGTTAGCTCTGGCTTGTTCCTTTTTCCACCTCTGGGGGCTGTTGATAAAGTTTGGTGTAAATGCTTCGTCGTCGGTCTCAATGGGCGGAGGTTTGGCGTTTAAGGCTTTCAACAGTAGAGATTCTGCCCATTGAAGACTGCCTCTCTGAGCCAGCAAGGCAGCAGCATCATTCAACAGATAAATATTGTCGTCGGTACTTTCAGCAGCACGGGTTGCTACATGTGCCAAACTATCGTTGTCTATCTCTTGGTTAGCTGACATGGCTCGCAACAACACCATGTTGGTAGTGACGTCATACGGTTTGTAGTATAGAGCCCGCTCTATCTCGGTAAGAGCTTTGCCATACTGTCCGTTCATCAGATAGAGTGAGGCCAAGTCGGTGTAAGCTTTTGCCCGCTCAGGATTAAATTGTTTCTCTCTCTCAAAATAGTAGCGGGCCGAATCCTCTACCCCGAGTTTGAAGTAACAAGCACCCATATTTAGATTCACCTCAGGGAAAGTAGAGTCAACTGTGAGAGCCAGCCTTTCGTAATAAGCAGCTTGGTGGTAATCTCCCTTGGCGTAATAGTACAGTCCCCTGGAAATCAACGGCAAAGGAGAGCTTCCTTTTGGAAGTGGAACGAGTGGATAGAATGAAAAGAGCGCTGCACCAAAGGCGGCGAGCAAAAGCCCGAGGCTGAATTTCTGCTTCGATCTCAAGTGATGAATCAGAGTAACAAGACCAAAAGCCGACAGCACGAGGTAGTAAGGTACTAACGGTAAGCGAAAGCGACTGTTGAAAAAAAAGATTGAGGTAATAAGGACATAAGCAATAATTGACAACGATAGCAACCTTACTTGTGAGCGCTGTTTAAACCCTGCTACAATTGCCACCAGCGTCAACATAAACAGGATACCGAAGGATAGGGGGTTATATTTAAGAATCGGTACCTGGTTAAAAAACCAACCGAGGTTGCGATTGTTGGATATTTCACGGTTGGAGAAGCTGTAATAGAGTTTCTTCAAGTACAGCTTTGTGAACGCCAACGGATTCTTTGTCATCCAGTTGAGCGATTTGTTCGCCCAGTAGGAAGAGACTTCGCCGGGCTTCAGTCTTTTCCCCGCCTCCTGCTGCGCCAGATAGGTAACCTCTTTGATACTCCAGTTGTGACCCAGCGGCTCCGGAAGAACGGCCGAGACACCGTCAGCAGCGTTATTGTTGCCGATATACAAGTTAATTCCTCCCTGCGAGGCGATGAGGACAGGGTCGTCGGCAACAATGAGATTACGCACCAAGAGGGGAGCAATCACCAGCGACGCCGCGAGGATAAAGACTATCGTTTGCTTCACCCATAGGCGTGCCGGTTTGAAGGTTAGAATAAGGAGAAACACAATGAGGGGGATGAAGATGAGGGCGGTGGGGCGCGTTATTGAGGCCAATCCCACCAGCAGACCGGTCAAAAGTGCATCTTTTGTCTTTTTACTTTCCCACCAGATCAGTAGGCGGTAAACGGCCAGTTGCAAAAGCAGAGTAAAAAGGGGGTCCAGCAGCAGTTCTGATTCGAAGTAAATCATCACCGGATAAATGCTCTGCAACAATGCGGCTATCAGGCCAACCTTTGTGTTGAAAATTCTTCTCCCCAGCAGATAGGTCATGGCCACCGATCCAAGACCGACCGCCAAGCCAAAAAGCCGCCCTACCCACAGGGAAGTTCCCCAAAGGGCATAAAGAAAAGCAAGACAGAAAACGTAAAAGGGAGCTCTGAAATAGGTTGTATCACCTAAAATGTTCCCTTCGGCGATTGATTGTGCCCAGTGATGGTGGTAGTAGTTGTCAACTGTCAGTTGGCTCCAATCGGGCATATTATGGTAGTAGATGAGGTAGCATACTCTTACCACTAAAGCCAAAGCAAGCACGACCAGGAGCCCTTGATTAGCTCTGAGAGCGTTACGAACCCCTTTGACAACTGAAGTCATGGCTGAAATATAGACTTTGGCTGACAAAATAGCCTGAAAAAAAATGCTTACTTGACACCCTGTTTATGCAGGTGAAATCATACTGAGCAACCTGTGCAAAACGACTACTGTCGTGATGTAGTTGATGTCCACCTGTTATTCTTAACCTATCTGATTATCCTGACAGAAGTTACGTTATAGGGGCAGGCCTGGTGCGCAGGCGGTTGCCATTCAATTCAAGTGAAAATTTGAAAAAGGTTGGCGGCATATCCTTTGCGCCAGAGGCTCCTGGACTCTATTGAAGGAGGGACAATGCTGCTGAAACCTCAAAAAGTTCGTCATTTGATTGTCAAAACAATAGTAATTTTTCTTCTGTATATGGCGGTTACAAAGGCCGAATTGTCACCTGCTCTTCAAGAGATGGTTTCTCATCCTGGCAATTACGACTCAGATAGCTCAATCAATGTGGTGGTCTTTTTGGAAGACCACCAGGTTAGGGAATCTGTGTCTCAGGTGGCTCGTACGCCGTTTTTGAAGCGGGAGTTGAGGCTCAAGTCAGTTGTCAGCAAGCTCAAATCCTTTCGTGTCCCCGGCACCGAGACGGTCAGGCGTTTTCTTGAGAACAATTCTTCTTCTACAATACTTCAACACTGGATCGTGCCGGCTTTTACGGCCACAGTTCCTCTTTCCAAGCTGCAATCGCTGGAGGCCTTGGACGGCGTGCAACTGGTCGTTGAAAATAGTTCCCTGACGTATGAGAAACCGGTTTATATAGCTGAAGCTCCTGCTTTGTCGGCATCGGTGTCGGATCAATTAGCTCTGTTGAATGTCCCTTACCTCTGGGGCCGCGGATTGACAGGAAAGGGCAGGCTTGTCTGTTCATTTGATACGGGGGTGGAGCAAGGTCACCCGGCTTTGGCATCCAAATGGCGTGGGAATCATGTCCCGCTTTCGACTGCCTGGTTCTCGAAAGTCGCCGGAGACACGCTTCCCAGTGACAAAGTCGGGCACGGCACGCACACCATGGGCATCATGGTAGGCACGACGGTGGCTGATACCTTTGGTGTGGCTCCTGACGCAGAGTGGATATCAGCCGGGGTGGTTGACCAGGGACGCCCGCTGGGAACAACGATCAGCGATATCCTGGACGCCTTCGAGTGGGCTTTAGACCCCGATGGTGATACCAGTACAACCGATGACGTCCCTGACGTTATCCTCAATAGCTGGGGCGTTCCGAAGGGGTTGTTTGCGCCGTGCAATGAGACCTTTTATGCCGCCATAGACAATGTCGAGGCGGCTGGTATTGTAACCATCTTTTCCGCCGGTAATGAGGGTCCCGATCCCATGACCCTCAGGTATCCCGCCGACCGCGCCTCAACCCCGATTAATTCCTTTGCCGTGGGAGCTGTTGACAACAATAACGTTATCGCCAGCTTTTCAAGTCGTGGGCCCTCCTCGTGCGATGCCAGTCAAATCAAGCCTGAGGTCGTTGCCCATGGAGTGGCGGTTCGTTCGTCTTATAAGGGGAACAGCTACGCATACATGACCGGCACCTCCATGGCTGCGCCGTATATCGCCGGGCTGGTGATATTGATGCGTCAGTACAATCCGGATGTCACTGTCGAAGAGATCAAAAACGCTCTCATCCAATCCTGCACTGATCTTGGTCCCACCGGCGAAGACAACGCTTACGGTTATGGTCTACCGGAGGCATCGAAGCTTCTGGACTATCTGCCGGAGCCGACCGTACCTCAAATCAGCATCGCAGGCATGATGATTTCCGACGACGGCATTGCTGACCCCGGGGAAGAGTTCGAACTGCAACTGCTGTTGCATAATCCGTTAGGCAACATTGAGACAGTTACCGCGACTATCGTTCCCGTGAACAACGATAGTGTCGTGGTCGTTCGGGATCAGGCCACATTCTTCTTTGGAGATGGTGGGACAACGGCCCTGAATCCTTCACCGTTTCAAATACTTTTTGATTCGGCATTCTACCACGGCCGGGACATATCATGTCTTTTATTTTTTGAATCATCTGGCGGTATGGGTCTGGACACGCTGGACCTTACTATCACCGTCGGCATTGCGCCGGAGGGAAGCATCGCTTCTCATAGCACGACACAGATTGATATATCAGTCTCGGATTTCGGCCAGTACGGTTTCGCCCCCGGCTCTATCTATAATCTTCAAGGGGATGGATTTCAGTACAACGGAAGTCAGAATCTATTGTACGAGGCCGGCCTTATTTTAGGCCGTAACTCCCTGCAACTTTCCAGCGCTGTTCGCGACAGTTCAGGTCATCTGGCGCCATCTGATTTTGTCCCGGTTGCCTCTCTTACCGCCGGGTGGATGGACGCCGATGGCGGTTTTCATCGTAGAGCCTGCCTTGTCGATAGCCAATCAGAAATCCCAATTCCAATCACCGTCACTCAGCAGACGACCAGCTTTCCCTACATTGTTGACAACGGCTTACTTATTGTGAAGTACCACCTGAGAAATGATTCTATTGAGAAGCTGACTGATTTGTATTTTGGGTTCCTGGCTGATTTTGATTTGTTGGGAGGCAGTGAATCCTGCACGTATGACGGAACGATGAATCTGCTTTACCAGGAGAGCGACATTGGTCTGGTCGTTGGACTGGTCGGCCTGAAAAACGTCACTTCCTTTAAAGCGCTTACCAATGGTTCAAACAAGAACGGCTTCACCCGAAACGAACTCTTTCAGCTCATTTCCACTGCTGGTGTGGAGGTCGATAAGAACGCTGCCGGCGATTTGCTTTTTGTTGTCAGCTCGGGCCCTTTTACAATCTTTCCAGGTGATTCAATCGAGGTTGCCTTGGCGATGGTTGGCGGCTACGACGCGGTCTCTCTTTATGCTAATGCAACCTCAGCAAAAGAGAAGTATGATTTGAGTACTGAGGTCAATGATCCTGATGAAGAGACGCTCCCGCTTAGCTTTGAACTGCACCAAAACTTTCCTAACCCGTTCAATCCGACTACGGCCATTTCTTTTTCATTACCGGTCACGACAGAAGTATCGTTGGAGGTTTTCAACATGCTGGGTCAAAGAGTTAAAAGGCTTCATACCGGACGGCTTTCCCCGGGGACGCACACGTATGATTGGGATGCTACCGACGGCTGCGGTCGGAAAGTAGCCAATGGCGTTTACTTTTACCGGTTGACATCGGGAAGATTATCGCAAACGAAGAAAATGGTGCTTTTGAAATAGATCGGTTGGTATTATAATAACGTGAAACCTGCTTTCCGATGGGTTGTTTCTCAATAAAGAGAGGCGAGCAAAAGGATAAGATGATGACATTCGCACGCATAACAATACAAGCAGCTTTAGCGGTAATCACGCTCGCGATTATGGCAATAAATACTTTGGCAGTAGCTCCCACTGAAGAAGCGATTAAAAAATGGAAGGCGGAAGGTGTCTGGGAACAGAAGGTGGCCAACTGGAAGGCGTTCAAGAAGGCCGGCGGAGATGCCCCCGAAGCCCATTCGGTTTTTAATAAGGAGAAACGCCACCAAAATCTGGCTCTTGGGATTCAAACAGTAGACACTGTGAATGTCATAGTTATCCTTGTTGATTTTTCTGACTGGCCGTACACTGGGCAATCTGTCGCCGGTACGACTGCCGACTTTGACTCCACTCTTTTTTCCAATCGAGACACAGATACAATCTTTAATAATAATGGGTCTATGACCGACTATTACCTTGAAAACTCCTACGGTCAGTTCTATATCAAAGGGGACATTTACGGCTGGTACCGCATGGACAGCACCTATGAGTGGTATGTGGGCGATGATGATGGAATGACCCGTGGTCGCTATCTTGCAGCTGACGCCGTGGATGCGGCTGCAGCCGACACTAGTGTCCATTTTTCAGACTACGACCATGACCATGATGGCTACTGTGATGGTGTGATAATCATTCACGCTGGACGCGGCGCTGAAGAACAGGGCGTTTATGGTATCTGGTCACACAAGTGGGAGATTTCCCCGCCCAAAACCTATGATAGCGTTTTGATTTCCGCCTACACAATGAATCCGGAGGAGTTTGGATTCAGTCTTTCACCTATCGGCGTTTTTTGCCACGAGTACGGGCACATCCTTGGTTTGCCCGACTTGTATGACATCGAATATCACACCGGATCAGACGGCCTGGGGAAATGGACGATTATGGCCTCCGGCAACTACCTCTTCGATGGGAAAAAACCGGCGCACTTTGACGCCTGGTGCAAAGCCACAATAGGTTTTCTTGATTTCATTGAGGTTGATGCCAACGTTTTTCAGGCTCCAATCTCGGCTGTTGAGTACAATCCTGTCGCATACAAGCTGCAAAACGGCTCTTCCGGTAATGAATACTGGGTGGTTGAAAACAGGCAAAATGTCGGTTTCGACCTCCATCTCCCAAGTCCTGGACTTTGCATTTACCATGTAGACACTCTGGCTCCGATCAACAACACCAATCCTGATCGATACTATGTAGCTATGGAGCAAGCTGACGGCCACAACGATTTGGCTTTCACTCCCGGTAACAATGGTGACCCCGGCGATCCCTGGCCGGGGGCGGCTCACGCCCGTGAATTTCACAACTTGAGCAATCCCAACTCAAAAACCAATGTTGGGGATGTGGTGACTGAAATTGGTGTGTGGCGTATCTCGGACTCCGATTCGATCATGTTTGCCGACTTTGACGTAGAATATTCACGCCCCTGGGTAGAGCTATACGGAAGTGATCCCCTTCGCTTTTTTGATGATCTGCCGGGAGGCGACGGCAATGGCATACTGGAACCGGGAGAAACTATCAAGTTCTACTGCACGATCATAAACAAAATGCGCGGCTCGTACAATGTTCATGCCACGTTGGCCGTCAGCAACCCAGCTGTAACCTTTATTACCAATGATGTGTCTTTTGGTGTCAATCTCTTTGAGACTGAGGTGAGTAACATTTACACTCCGATTGAGTTTACACTCGCTGATACCTTGACCTCGTCCATTGATTCCTTCTTTTTAACCATTACCACCGATTCTCTCTCAACCACTCCCGGCAGCGGTGAGTTTACCAAAACGTTTGGTTTTGAGGTTTACCTCGGTGAACCGCAGGTCCTGATTGTCGATGACGACCGCGGGGATTCTTATGAACAGCGCTTTGAGGAAGTGTTCTCCAGGATGCGAATCCCCTTTGACATCTGGCACAAGCATGACAGCGGTTCTCCAGCGGGAACTGATCTCGCACCGTACTCGAAGGTGTTTTGGCATACCGGTGCTCCTGACTCTTCTAGCGTGTTGAATGTAAACGACATCGCAGCCATGAAGGAGTTTCTTGACGAAGGCGGCAATCTGCTGTTGACGACCGCCTCCGGCGTGTCTGATATGAACGCTCTGGACTCAGCTTTTCTGCCCGACTATTTTCACGCGGCGTATGTCGATACTCATACTAATTGGTGGTTTATATTCGACGGCGTTACCAACAATCCCATAGGGAATGGAACGAAATACTTTTACGACTACAACGACCCTTGGGGAACACAGTATCTTATAGAACCTATCAATGGAGGTCAGGCAGCTTTTATCCAAATAGATAAACCCGATACAATATATGGCGTTACATACACGGGAAAGTATAAGTCGATTCTCCTGACTTTCCCGGTAGAATTCATTGACGATGAATATGCCGTGCATAACCCAGGTTTTTACCCCAAGGATACCCTCATTGCTAGGGCGATGCAGTTCTTTGGAGGGAATGGCACCTCGGTCTACGACGGGCAGCCCTTTGGGCAACTTCCCAGGAACTTTGAGCTCTGCCAGAACTATCCCAACCCTTTTAATCCCGTAACGAATATCTCATATACCCTGCGTGCGACCGGTGACTTAAACCGATCCTCAGCGCGGACTAATCTGTCGATTTATAACATCTTGGGCCAAAAGGTGAGAACGCTGGTTGATAAGGTCCAAGTTCCCGGTACCTACGTGGTGCCGTGGAACGGCACTGACAGTTTTGGTCGACCGGTTGCTTCAGGGATATATCTCTACAGGCTGGTGAGGGGGAATGATTCTGAAGTGAAAAAGATGGTTTTGGTGAAATAATATAATCAACCCTTTTCTTCAGTTTGTAGCCTCTCTGACGCCCCCCGCTATCTTGTTGTTTTGCTTATAGTTACGTTGCGCAAAAAAGTCTTAATTTTGTTTCAAAAATCACTTGACATATTTACGTTTCTGTTTGTTATTGAAATTGAAATTCGTTTTCAATCGGCCGATATAGTCCGATAGAGTAGTATGATGAAAGAGTTCTTAAGAACAAAAGGCTTCAGGATGACTCCTCAGCGGGAGTTGATATTCCGTTCTTTTTTTGAGCTGGGTCGGCATGTATCGGTCGATGAATTGCACGAAAAAGTACGGCAAAAGGATCGGTCAATCGGCTACAGTACCGTTTGGCGCAACCTGAAATTGATTTGCCAAGTGGGTTTGGCCAAAGAAGTGAATATCGGTGACGGCGTAACCCGTTACGATCGCGTTACCCAGGCCCCTCACGGTCATTTCTACTGCCTGGGCTGCAAGGAGTTTATTGAATTCGATATTGACAAGGTTATCGGCCTTTTAGTTCAGACCGCTCGGGAGCACGAGTTTTCACCGGAAGGTTTCAAAATAGAAGTCCAGGGTTATTGTAAAAAATGCCGTGAAAAAAAGGAGCGTTTGGATAACACCCGGAAACCAGATGAGAAAAGAACTGTACAGAGCTTGGCCTATTCAGCCGAAAAGAGACGAGAAAGGAGCTTATGACATACCTTGACAAGATGATGCCCGGGCAATGTGGAATGGTGCTGGGTTTTACTGATGACAGCCCGGTGGCACGCCGGCTCTTGGAGCTTGGTCTGGTGCCCGGTAAACCGATTACCTACCTCAGAAACGCTCCGTTCCATGACCCAATGGAAGTACAGGTTGGTCCCAGTTGCTTGTCTCTACGCCACGCAGAAGCAGCCTTGGTCGCTGTAGAGCCTGAAGACTAACTGAGGGCAAAAAGATGTCACGAGGCGTTGCTGCTGATGCGACTTCTCATACGCATACCTATCAGGTGGCCATTTGCGGCAATCCCAATTCCGGCAAGACATCGATTTTTAATGCGATAACCGGCCTTAAGCAAAGGGTGGCTAACTATCCCGGTGTGACAGTTGAAAAAGTGACCGGTCGATTCTCAGTTGGGGGGAAAAATCCTCAGCGGTTTACATTAATAGATGTGCCCGGGACGTATTCGCTGGCAGCTTTCACCCCGGATGAGTCTATTGCTATTGCAGCCCTAAGCTGCTGCGCTGACAGTCAGAAGAAACCGGACGCAATAATATGTGTTGTTGACGCCACCAATATCGAACGCGGGTTGTACTTATTGTTGCAGGTTCTTGAAATCGGCCGACCGGTCGTCGTGGCCCTGAATATGATCGACCTGGCTGAAAAAAGAGGAATACGAATTGATTTTGAAAAGTTCTCTCACGCAATAGGTGGCCTTCCGGTAGTTCCGGTGGTGGGCAATCGCGGGAAAGGGATACGACAGCTCAAAGAGGAAACAGCTAAGCTGGTTGACATA
>Ga0315543_1001530_pt1 | contig 24733 bp, 17 predicted proteins | sample SalMarSW160210MG_2_FD_203098 | JGI IMG/M metagenome (GOLD analysis project Ga0315543, IMG submission 203098) | Salt marsh sediment microbial communities from the Plum Island Ecosystem LTER, Massachusetts, United States - Salt Marsh Sediment SW1601-210 ... | reverse complement strand
TCAAGATCGATGTTGAGATTGTCGATGGCACGCAACTCGCCGTACACTTTCGTGAGATCTTGAGTTTTGATCATGGCAAATGATTCCGATGGGTCTTCGCTGCGCTCGATACAGCCTGTAACGCCGCGGTGGGTTGCCACCCACGGCTATCCTCCCGATTCATCGGGACCGGGACTGCCCACTGCCTTCAAACGTCGGGCAAGCCCGACCGCTAAACCATCCCGGCGCGCCGGGACTGCCTACTGCCTACTGCTTACTGCCTACTGAACTGACTGGGATCACGAACCGGTAGAACGTCATGTGCCGATTGCCGGCTCCGCCCAACGGCCGGCCGTCGCAACAAAGCTCCGCGCCGGGCGGCTGCGCGTTGTCGGCCACGCCGATCAGGATCGCACGATCCGGCCAGAGCAAACGGCTGAAGTCGACAAACGGCTGATACTGGTTGGAAAGATGCGTATAGCGCCGGCCGCCGGCATGTTCGAAAAACATCATCATGCGAAGGATATACGGCAGGTCGATCCTGGCCGCGTCGTAGGGCATCGCCTGAAACTGCATTCGGTCGCCGTGTTCCACCAGGACCATGTGGCGGCCGGTCAACAGGGTCTTCAATTCGGATGGGTCGGGCAGCCGGTCGACACGGATCGTCGCGCCCGGTCCCACCCGGCCCAGCTCATAAACCCAACGGCCGTAGACCAACAAGCAGCGATCCAGCGCGAAATCGAGTGGATTGGTCAACCGGCCGACGAGCAGATCGTCCCTACGGACCAACTCGGGGCGAGGGCAATCCTTCCACGTGGTGCTCCATCGCGCGGTCAGGCTCCGGGTCGACCAGGTCGAGAGTGGAAGTCCGTCCATCCGGTCCAGCGCGGCCGAGAAATCATAGGCACGGCGCCATGGTATCGGATTGACCGTTTTGGGATCCATCCCACCCAGTCCGCTCCCCGGCAGACCCAACCAGCCCAAAACCACCTGGCCGTCGGCCGCCGCCGACCCATCGGGCAAGTGCGGACACAACGAAAGATTGTACGTGTTCGCCCGGGGACTGTATAAGTTGCTCCAATGGGTCCCTCGGACCAGACCGGTGCGGGTGTCCACGTCGACCAGATCGACCTGATTCAATCGAAGTTCCGTGCCCTTGAGCCGATAGGCCGCCCAGTAGGCCCCAGCGCTGAAGACCACGACCAAAAGCGGAAACGTTGCCCAAGTCCAGCCCAGCCGCTTCAGCCGACTGAGCAGCCAGTAATCGCCCGGACCGATCAAGACAAGGTACAGCAAGATCACGGCCACCACCACCCCAAACGGCACCAGCCACACGCCGGTGAACCGGTCCAGGGCGCTGCGCAATTGGCCGCTGATGTCCGAATAACCCAGGTGCATGACGACCATCGTCTCCGACGAGGTCTCTTCCGACTCCTTGGGCCAATCCAGGAGTCGGGCAACCAGCGCGCCGCGGTCCTTCCATCGGCTCAAGGGAGGCCGATCCAAGTCGACGGCGAGAAAAACCGATTGGCCGAACCCGCGCACAGAGCGCACCACCAGCGGTAGATTCAGATTCGCCTCCCACGCTTCTTCGCGACCCTCGATTTCGCCCAGCCGCGCGGCCATGATGTGCCGCCGTCCGGCGACGTTCGAAAGGGGTATCGGCGTGGCACTGCTAATATAGCTCTCCAAGCCGCCTAGCCGATCCGACCGTTCGGTCTTTTCCCATTGCCCCGGCACCAGCGGGGACAGCGGACTCCCCGCGTCGCAGACTCGCTCGGCTTCGACGCCGGCCATGATCAGCAGTCGGCCTCCCAGCCGGATCCACCGCTCGAGCGCCGCTTGCCGCCGGCCGCCCTTGGCGATCCGCTGCCGGTAGACTTCCGGGCGACTCGTGGCGATGACCACCGCGTCGACCCCTTCATAGCCGTACCACCGCGTGGGCATTTGGGCCAGATCATCCAGCCTTGCTACGACCGGCCGGCGCAAGGGCTCGAAGTGCATCTGCGCGGCCGCCTCTTCGACACCGACCGGAGAGGCCGAAAGACAGACGACCAGCTTCCGATCCGCCGAGAGCGCCGGCCGATAGTCTCCGTCACCCTCTTCGGCCGACGATCGAAATGCCCTTGCGACAACCGCGCCGTCGTCCGTTTCAAAACGGACGGTCGCCTCGCTATGAACACGGCCGAATCGGGCGTAGAGCAGAACCTCCGACCGGGCGCCGGGTCGAAGACAACACGGCTCATCCTCGGGCGTGCTCACGCGGCTCGGGACTCCGTCACCGTCGGGCACGGTCAACGACACGCGCCCGGCCGCTTCACGGCTGCCGCCGCGCAGAACCACCGCCACCGGCGTCCACACCCCGACCTTGTAATGGCCGTCGAACCCGACACGCAGACCGACGATCCCGGGCAAGGCGCCGGATTCAGGGTTTCCCTGTTCGGCCGATGCCACGCTTGGCAACACGCCAAGAAACAAGAGCAACAAGGGTGCCATGGCCACGCGTGCGTGGCCATGCTGGAAAGTCGAGCGAACATGCCCACGGCAAGCGTGGGCATGGCACCCGATATGCCAGTGTATCTTCCACGAAGACCGCATCATGGCTTCCCCGAGTCGGAACAACGGCACACGAATTGGCCGCAACCAGGGCAGCCGCCGGCGTACTTCTTCCTCACCGCTTCGGTCAGATCCACGCCGACCACGTTGGCAATCGTGGTCAACCAGGCCAACACGTCGGCGAACTCGCTCTGCTGCTGCTCGGGCGTCCCGTCGCGCAGCGCGGCGGCCAGTTCGCCGATCTCCTCGACCAACCACATGAACGTGCCATCGACACCCCGGGCGACGTCTTTGGGCAGGTACATCTCGCGGATCAACCGCTGGAACTCGGCCAGCGTGATCGGACGCTCGCCGGTCGTCTCGGTGCGGGGAGCTTTTTGCCTTGATGGGTCTTCCTGTGCCATGGGGATTGGTAACTCCGGGTAAACTCTGGTGGGCGATGCCCACCCTACACGTTTTCGCGGTGGCAACAATGATGTATACTACCGCCTTTGCCCCCCATTTGACAACGTACCGCGGGCGAAACCTCCGGCGCTGGCCGTGCGGTTCACTGCCGGGGAGCGTAACAATCTACGGGTTTCAGGCAAGGATCGGGAAAAGGGGGCAGGTACATTTTGTGCGAAGCACCCTCCGGGCCTTTCAGGCAAAATGTACCTGTCCCCTTTTCCCCTAGGACGATATTTTTGCGCCGTAGCGGCTGCGTGACTGTTTTCGACCCTCGACCCCCAACGTATCGAGCGCCCCGCGAACCACCTGATAGCGAACGCCCGGCAGGTCGCGGATTCGGCCTCCGCGGACCAGCACGATTGAGTGTTCCTGCAAGGTGTGTCCCTCGCCTGGGATATAGACGGTCACTTCCTTACCGTTGGAGAGCCGCACGCGTGTGATCTTCCGCAGCGCCGAGTTCGGCTTTTTGGGCGTCATCGTTTTCACCTGCAAGCAGACCCCGCGTTTCTGCGGGCACTTACCGAGCACGGGCGACTTGCTGAACTTGCGTGGCGGCTTACGCCGCTTGCGGATCAGTTGGTTGATCGTGGGCATTACGGATCACACGGGGGGATGAAGAAATCACTTCTTATCGAGAACCATTCATTTTGAAGGAAGTACTGTTGTTGTCAAGCCCTTCGGTATGGCAGGCCCGTTGCTTTCAAGTCTCTGGGTTCCAAACCCTCGGCCGGCGAGGCGTATCCCGTGATGCCTGGACCCGGCCGGGACTTGCCCAAAATCACTCCGTCGGGGGATCCGGTGGTAGCGAATCGCCGAACAATGCGTCCAAATCACTGGGTGCCTGTTGGGCGGGGGGAGTTTCGTCGGGCGTGGTTGCCGTCGGCGCTTCACCTTCTTCGGTGGTTTCTTCTTCCGGCCCATCCTCCAACAAGCGGAAAGAGGGACGCGGCGCGGGTTCGGTGACGGCCGCCAGCACGTCGAGGGCCTGCGGTTGGATGCGGACCTCGGACTCTTGGAAGGTACGGAATCCCGTTCCGGCCGGGACGAGGTGGCCGAGGATCACGTTCTCTTTGAGACCGACCAGATTGTCTACTTTGCCGGCCAAGGCAGCCTCGGTGAGCACTTTGGTTGTCTCCTGGAAACTGGCGGCGGAAATGAAGCTGGAGCTCTGGACGGCTGCCTTGGTGATGCCCAACAACTGGGTCGACGCGGTTGCCGGGCGGGGAGGGACGCCGTCGGCCGTTTCCCCGCCGAGGGCTTGGACCTGGGCATTGGCTTGTTCGAGGGTTTCGTTCGGGACGATCGCGGCTTCTTCGAACTCACTATCGCCTTTCTTGACGATTCTCATGCACTTCTCGAGCCCATCGTTCGCGTCGCGGAACTCGAACTTGTCCATCACGCTACCCGGCAGCAACCCCGTGTCGCCGATCGATTCGACGAGCACTTTCCGAAGCATTTGGGCGACGATGATTTCGATGTGCTTATCGTCGATTTCGACGCGTTGTGAACGGTACACGTTCTGGATCTCGCGAACGAGATACTGCTGTACGGCTTCCTCGCCGGAGATGCGCAGGATATCGTGGGGGACGAGTGGGCCGTCGACCAGCGCTTCTCCGGCGCGCACGTATTCGCCCGCGTGCACGCGGAGATGTTTGCCGTGGGAGACGAGGTGTTCTCGTTCGATGCCCGTTTCACTACGAACGATAATGGTTCTTTTGCCACGTCGTTTTTCGCCGAGCAATTCGACCAGGCCGTCGATTTCGGCGATGACGGCCGGTTCCTTGGGTTTTCGGGCCTCGAAGATTTCGGTCACCCGGGGCAACCCCCCGGTGATATCCTGGGTACCCGCGACGTCGCGTGGTGTCTTGGCCAGGAGCCTACCGGCGATGATTTCCTCTCCTTCGTTCACTTCGATATGGGCTTTTTCGGGCAGGTAGTAGAAGTCGAGGATCTTGCCGTTTTCATCCTCGATGACGACTTGCGGATGCAAGTCACCTTTGTGTTCCATGACGAGTCGCCGGGCATGGCCGCTGGGGTCCTTTTCGACGCGCATGGTCTCGCCTTCGATCACGTCCTCGTAACGACAGCGCCCACCTATCTCGGCGAGGATGGGGATGCTGTGTGGATCCCATCGGCACAGCACGGTTCCCGATTGGACTTCTTGGTTTTCTTCGACGGTCAATTGTGCGCCGGCGGGGATTTCGTATTGTTCGAGTTCGCGTCCGCGCGGGTCGAGGATCACGACCTCGCCGTTTCGTGTGAGTACGATCTGCTCGCCTGCGTCATTACGAACGACTTTGAGGCGCGTGAATTGAACGGCTCCCTCTTTCTTGGCGCGGATTTCTGATTCTTCAACGGCGCGGGCAGCGATACCACCGATGTGGAAAGTCCGCATGGTCAACTGGGTACCCGGCTCACCGATACTCTGCGCGGCGATGATACCCACCGCCAGTCCCTGCTCGACCAGCGACCCGGTTGCCAGGTCCATTCCATAACAGAGGGCACAGACACCCAACGGGCAGTCGCAAGTCATCGGGCTTCGTACCTGGATCTTTTCCAGGCCAAGCTCTTCGATTTCCTGTGCAATCTGGCGCGTGATAAGTTCGTTCTCGCGGACGATGAGTTCGTCGGTGATGGGATTGACGATGTTAGCGCGGCTTACCCGGCCATAAACCGAGTCGGCCAAGCCGACCTCCACTTTCTCGCCGCGGTAGATCACACCCTTGGTGATACCCTGGGTCGTGCCGCAGTCGTGCATGGTGACGACGACATTCTGGGCGACGTCGGCCAGTTTCCGCGTGAGGTAACCGGAGTCGGCGGTCTTCAACGCCGTATCGGCAAGGCCCTTTCGCGCGCCGTGGGTGGAGCTGAAATACTCCAGCACGTTGAGGCCTTCGCGGAAGTTCGCCTTAATGGGTGTTTCAATAATCTTGCCCGACGGCTTGGCCATCAGACCGCGCATGCCGGCCAACTGGCGGATTTGTTCAACGCCCCCCCGGGCGCCGGAGTGGGCCATCAGGAAGATCGGATTCACGTAGCCGGGCGCGCGACGGTCGTTTTCCAAGACCGTCATCATCTCCGAGGTAATCTGTTCGCGGGCATGGGTCCACGCGTCGAGCACCTGGTTGTAGCGTTCGCCCTCGGCGATGACTCCCCTTTGGTAGTGCTTCATGATCCGCAGCACGGCCTTTTCCGTCAAGGAAATGATTTTCGCCTTGTTTGGAGGCGTAATCAGGTCATCGGTGGCGAACGACAAGCCGCTTCGCGTGCTCTCGCGGAACCCAAGCTGATTCATGTCGTCCAGCAAATCGATCGTGGCCCTTCGTCCGAGAACCGAATAGCAGTTGGAAATCACGTTTGCCAATTCGCGGCTTCGCATGGGCATGTTGTAGAAGGGCATGCCTTCGGGCAACATATCGTTGAACAAGACGCGGCCGACCGTCGTGCTCACCAACTCGCCGGGTGCCTGCGGGCGCAGGCTTCTCACTTCGTGATCGGCGGGCAACCGTACTCTAATCTGCGCGTGGGTGTCGATGATTCGCAACGAGTAGGCCAGCTCAACCTCGTCCAGCGAGGAGAAAGCCATGCCGTCTCCGCGACGCTCCGGCAACGCTTGCGTCAGGTAGTAGCAGCCCATCACGACGTCTTGGGAGGGGCTGATGATCGGTGCACCGTTGGCCGGGCTGAAGATGTTGTTGGTCGACATCAACAACGTGTGGGCTTCCACCTGCGCTTCGAGTGAGAGCGGCAGGTGGACGGCCATTTGGTCGCCGTCGAAGTCGGCGTTGAAACCCTTGCACACCAGCGGATGGAGCTTGATGGCGTTTCCCTCGACCAACACCGGTTCGAAAGCCTGAATGCCCATGCGGTGCAATGTCGGAGCGCGGTTGAGCAGAACGGGCCGGTTGTAGATGACTTCTTCGAGGATATCCCAGACTTCCTCGTCTTTCCGCTCGAGCATTTTCTTGGCGCTTTTGATCGTGTCGGCGTGGCCCAGTTCTTTCAATCGCCGGATGATAAAGGGCTGATACAACTCCAACGCGATTTTCTTGGGAAGACCGCATTGGTGCAAACGGAGCGAGGGTCCGACGACGATCACGCTTCGGGCCGAGTAATCGACGCGCTTGCCCAACAGGTTCTCGCGGAAACGGCCTTGTTTGCCCTTGATCATGTCGGTCAGGGATTTCAAAGGCCGGTTGCTGCTACCCAACACGGGGCGTTTGCAGCGGTTGTTGTCGAACAGTGCGTCGACCGACTGCTGAAGCATCCGTTTCTCATTGCGGATAATCACTTCCGGCGCGTTGAGGTCGACCAGTTTTTTGAGTCGGTTGTTGCGGTTAATGATGCGCCGATAGAGGTCATTCAGGTCGCTGGTGGCGAAGTTGCCCGAATCCAACAACACCAGAGGGCGCAGATCGGGCGGGATCACCGGGATCACGTCCAACACCATCCACTCGGGACGGTTGTCGCTGTCGCGGATCGACTCGACGATCTTCAACCGGTTGATGAGATCTTTTCTTTTCTGTTTTGAGCCCGTCTCCGCCAAGTCGACGCGAAGCTGCTGCGACAGCGTGACCAGGTCCAGGCCGACCAACAGCTTGCGGACCGCCTCGGCGCCCATGTCGGCCTTGAAGTTTCCATCGGGATACTGCTCTCGGGCGGCGCGGTATTCCTCTTCGGTCAACAGTTGTTGCATTTTCAGCGGGGTGTCGGCCGGGTCGGTCACGACGTAGTCCTGGAAGTAGATCACTTTTTCCAGGCTGGTGGTTTTCATGCTTAACAAGGTTCCCAGCCGACTGGGCATGGCCTTGAAGAACCAGATGTGGACCACGGGCGCGGCCAATTCGATATGCCCCATCCGCTTGCGCCGCACGCGGCTGTGCGTGATTTTCACGCCACAGCGATCGCAGATCATTCCCTTGTATTTCATTCCGCGGTATTTTCCGCAGGCGCATTCCCAGTCTTTTTCCGGGCCGAAGATGCGCTCGCAGAAAAGGCCGTCCTTTTCAGGGCGATAGGTCCGGTAATTGATGGTTTCCGGTTTTTTCACCTCGCCAAACGACCAGCTACGGATATCATGCGGTCGCGCGAGGCTGATTTTCACCGACGCGTAATCGTTAATCCGATCGTATGAGGTCTCGCCAATACTCACTTGCTGGCACTCCTTATTCGGATTTCAATTTGTCATGGCCATGAGAAACCGGATTCCGCGGAAAAACTCCGTTATTGCAGCGGTGCGCGAGCCCGCTGAACGTTGACCCCTTGCAACCTTGCGCTGTCGCATTACGCGCGCCCTTTCTCCAACTGCATATTCAGGCCGAGTCCGCGGACCTCGTTGGTCAGCACGTCGAAGCTGGCCGGAGTGCCGGCTTCGAGCGTGTTCTCGCCTTTGACCATCGATTCATAGATCTTGGTGCGGCCTTCGACGTCATCGCTCTTGACGGTGAGCAATTCTTGCAGGATATAGGCCGCTCCGTAGGCTTCCAATGCCCAGACTTCCATCTCCCCGAATCGCTGGCCGCCGAAGCGGGCCTTGCCACCCAGCGGCTGCTGCGTGATGAGCGAATAGGGTCCGGTGCTTCGCGCGTGGACCTTGTCGTCCACGAGATGATGGAGCTTCATCATGTAGATGTAGCCGACGGTCGACTCCTGCTCGAACGGGTCGCCGGTGCGCCCGTCGCGGAGCTGGATTTTGCCGTTTTGGGGGAGTCTGGCCTCTTTCAAGCACTGGCGGATGGTGTGTTCGTCCGCCCCGTCGAAGGCAGGCGTCTGTGCCTCAAAGCCCATCGTGCCGGCCGCCCAACCCAAGTGCGTTTCCAGAATCTGGCCCACGTTCATACGGCTTGGTACGCCCAAGGGATTCAGCAGGATTTGGACGGGGGTTCCGTCGGGCAGATAGGGCATGTCTTCGGCGGGCAGGATCTTGGAGATCACGCCTTTGTTCCCGTGGCGACCGGCCATTTTATCGCCGACCGAGATCACTCGTTTTGCCGCGATATAGACCTTAACCATCTGAAGCACGCCGCTGCGGAGTTCGTCGCCGCGCTTCATCGAATTGAGCCGTCGATCCCGCGCATCAATGGCCGCTTCCACCGAGGGCCAGACGGTGTCGTAGATTTTCTCTACCTGGCTCTTGCGCCGAGGGCTTCGGATGTTCAGGTTGACCAGGCGGAAGGCGTGAGCCTGTTCCGCGACGTAGCGGTGTTCCTGGCCTTCGACCAGCGGGTTGCCGTCTTCGTCGGTCAGTTTGCGGCCCAGCACACGCTCGATCTGCTCGACCAACTCGCCGAAGGCCTTGGCGATGGTCGCGTTGCCCTCCATCTCGGCCTTCTTGAGCGACTCCTCGAACTGTTTGCGTTCTTCCTCCGAGAGACTCATGCGGCGGGAGAACTTCTGTGTGTCGATGACGATCCCTTCGATGCCGGAGGGCACCTCCAACGAATCGTTCTTCACGTCCTCGCCGGCGCGCCCGAAAATGGCGTGTAACAGTTTTTCCTCGGGCGTGAGCTCGGTTTTTGACTTGGGTGAGACCTTGCCCACCAGAATATCGCCGGGCTGGACATAGGTTCCCACGCGGACAATGCCGCCCTCGTCGAGATTGCGGAGTGCCTTTTCGCTGACGTTGGGGATATCACGCGTGAACTCTTCGCGTCCCAGCTTGGTTTCTCGGATTTCGATGTCGAATTCTTCGATATGAATCGACGTATAGGTATCGCTCTCGACAAGTTCCTCGCTGATGATGATGGCGTCCTCGAAATTGAACCCATCCCAGGCCATGAAAGCGACCAGGATGTTACGTCCCAAGGCCAACTCGCCCTGATAGGTTCCCGCGCCGTCGGCGATCACCTGCCCCTTCTCGACCTTCTGACCCAAGCCGATGATCGGCTTTTGGTTCTGGCAGGTACGTTCGTTGAGCCCGACGAATTTGCGCATCGGATAGACGTCGCTGCCGATTTCGATGCGGCCTGCGTCGACGTAGCCCACGGTGCCCGAGCGACGAGCGCGAACGAGCATGCTCGAGTTCGTGGCCGTATCTTTTTCCATACCGGTGCCGACCAAGGGCGGTTCGGTCACCAACAGCGGGACGGCTTGGCGCTGCATATTCGAGCCCATCAAGGCACGGTTGGCGTCGTCGTGTTCCAGGAATGGAATCAACCCGGCCGAGACGCCGATCATCTGGTTGGGCGACACGTCGATGTATTGAATTTGGCTTGATGGGACCATCATCAGATCGCCATGGTGCCGAGCGACGATCGTTTCTTCCGCAATGCGGCCCTTTTCGATCGGGACATCTCCGGGCGCGAGAAAGACTTCATGTTCCTGGTCGGCGCGAAGCCACTCGATCTCGTCAGTCAGACGGCCGCCGCGGACCTTGCGATAGGGTGTGACCAGGAAGCCGTAGTCGTCCACGCCGGCGTAGATCGCCAGGCTGGAAATCAGCCCGATGTTGGTACCTTCGGGCGTTTCAATCGGACAAATGCGTCCGTAGTGCGAGATGTGCACGTCGCGCACTTCGAAGCCGGCGCGTTTTCGGTTCAAGCCACCCGGTCCCAGCGCCGAGAGGCGTCGCTCGTGGGTAAGCATCGACAGCGGATTGGTTTGGTCGACGACCTGGGAGAGCTCGCCGCGGCCGAAGAAGTACTCGATGGCGGCCGAGATGCTTTTGGGGTTGACCAGGCTGCGGGGCGTCATGTCCTCGATATCCTTCAGGCTCATCCGCTCCTGGACGGTCCGGCGCAACTTGAGGAACCCTTTGCGGAGTTCGTCGCACGCCAACTCGTCGATCGTTCGCAGGCGGCGGTTGCCGAGGTGGTCGATATCGTCCACTTCGGCCTCCGGATCGTCGCTTCGCAACCTCAACAGGTACTTCATTGCGGCAATCAGGTCTTCCGCCCGAAGGGTCATCTCCTCCTCCGGCACGCTCAGCCCCAATTTGCGATTGATGCGGAACCGCCCAACGCGGCCGAGTCGGTAACGGTTCGTGTCGTAGAATTTTTCGTGGAAGAGCGCTTTGGCCTTTTCCAGTTGTGGCGGGTTGCCGGGACGCAGCCGCTGATAGATTCGAAGCAGTGCTTCCTCGTGGCTGGCCGTTCCATCGTCGGCCAACGCGTTGAGCAGGAGCGGGTTCCTCTGGGGCGACATGACCTCGACCTCTTTGAGGCCCGAGGTGCAAATGATTTCCGCCGCTCCCTTGCTGATCTTCTGGCCGCACTCGACGATGATCTCGCCGGCGCGCGCGCTCTCGCTCGGATAGACGATGTCCTTGACGGCCAACTTGCCTTCGATCTTGGAGGTACTGCGTCCGTCGACGATCTTTTCGACCGATGTCTCGTAGAAAACGCGGAGCATGTCCTCGTTCTGGCTGTACTGCGGGTCCATCGCCCGCAGCAGTGTCATCGCCGAGAACTTGCCACTTTGGTCAATGCGGACCGAGAGACTTTCCTTTCGGGTGACGTTCAGTTCGATCCAACTGCCTCGTTCCGGTATGATGCGACAACTATGGAGACGTCGCTCGGTGCCTTCCACGTCGAGAACGAAGTCGATGCCCGGGCTGCGGTGCAACTGGCTGACGACAACGCGTTCCGCCCCGTTGATAATGAATTCACCGCCTCCCAACATGATGGGGATATCGCCGAGGTAGACTTCTTCTTCGACGGGTTGCTCTCGGGTGAGCCGGAGCCAGACCTTGAACGGCCGGCCGTACGTCAGCCGCAACTGGCGACATTCGTCCGGTTCGTATCGGGGTTTTCCCAACTCGTAGCGGAGGTACTCCAGGCGCAATGACTTGTCGTAGCTCTCGATCGGAAAGATCTCTCGCAATACGCTTTCGATGCCGATCTCCTCACGTTTTTCGGCTGCGACGTCGTATTGCAGAAACCGATCGTAACTACGTGTTTGTATTGCGGTGAGGTCGGGAATGATGTGGGGAGGTCGAAGGCTACCGAAGCGACGCACCTCGGTGGGGCGGAGACGTCGTTGAGCTGTGGTGGCCATAAGGAGTCATCCTCCTGTAGGGTACTCGCGTGAGATGCCAAACGGCGAAGGTGGCCGGCCGACTGGCGCACAGCCGCCGGCACCTCCAGAACTGACTAGCGCTCCAGGATCCCTATTTGGTTCAGCAAGAGCTGCGCAGGCACAATACCTATTCGCCTTGGCGAAGGCGTATTTGGGTGAGAATACAATGGTTCCGTGGTGTTCGCCGGCCGATCAACCAGCCATTATTTGAGCGAGACGGTGGCACCGGCCTCTTCCAATTCGAGCTTGAGTTTTTCGGCCTCTTCCTTGCTGAGCCCTTCCTTGACCTTGGCCGGAACGCCATCGACCAGATCCTTGGCTTCCTTAAGGCCGAGTCCGGTCGCCGCACGCACCACTTTGATGACGCCGATTTTCTTATCACCGAATCCCTCGAGAGTGACGTCAAACTCGGCCTGTTCCTCGACAGCACCGGCACCACCGCCGTCGGCGGCCGGCGCGGCAGCCATCATGACCGCACCGCCCGAGGCGGCCTTGATCCCGTGGGTTTCCTCGAGGTAATCGCTGAGTTCCTTTGCGTCTTTGAGCGTCAGATCGGCAATCGTGTCACCTAGTTTCTTCGTCGCCGCGGAAAACTCGCGGACTGCTTCGTCTGTCGACATCGGGCTATTCGTCCTTTCTCATCTTTGGAGTCATGGCGACACGTGACGGTTCGGAGTCGAGCTGGCCACACCGGCACATGTCTGATCAGTAGTTTTCCTTATTAGTTTTCCGAGGCGACCTCGTCCTCGGCTTTCTGTTTGATTTGACTGGCCAGGGCACCACCCGGTGCGGTCAATTGCGCAGCCAGCGTCGCGCCCGGCCCCAGAATCTGACCGACCAGGATGCTGAGCTGTTCCTGACGATTGGGCCACTTGCTGATGGAGGTCACTTGCGAGGCGGTTAGTGCATCGCCGTCCATGACGCCGCCGCGCGTCTGGAACGCCTTATAATCGTCGCTCTCGACCAGCTGCGTGATTTCTTTGGCCAGGCTGACGACGTCTTCGCCTCCCCAGCAAATGGCGGACGTGCCGGTCAAGCCCTCGAACATGGGTGCCAAGGGGGATCCGGCCGTCGCGTGCCGGGCCAGACTATTCCTGACCACCAGCACGTTGATGTTCTTCGCCTCAAGCTCGCCTCGGAGCCGGTTGTTCGCGTTGGCATCCAAGCCGACCACGTTGACCAGCAACGCATCCTCGACCCCCTCCAGTCGACCGCGCAAATCTTCGGTAATCAGGTTCTTGACGTATTTACTCATGAGGGGCGCCCGGGTTCACGGCCGGCGCTCTGCTGGTCATGTGCTTCGATGATTCTAACCGTTCTTATCGTTCGTCGGACTGGACCGCCCTAGGCAGCCACGCGAATGCTAGGACTCATCGTGGCGGTGATCGCAATCCCCTTAATGTATTGGCCTCGGACGGCAGCCGGCTTTATGGCGACGACGTGGTCGATAAACGCTTGAATATTGTCGACCAGCCGTGGTGCCTCGAAACTCAATTTGCCGACGACCGCATGCACGTTTCCGCCGGAATCGTTGCGGAACTCAACCTTACCGGCCTTATACTCCTTGATGGTGGTTCCTACCTCGGGCGTGACCGTGCCGGCTCGCGGCGAAGGCATCAGCCCCCGCGGACCGAGAATTCGGCCCAGCGGCCCCACCACGCCCATCATGTCGGGCGAAGCAATGCAGACGTCGAAATCGGTCCAACCTTCTTTGATTTTTTCGGCCAATTCGGGTCCCCCCACCTCGTCAGCGCCGGCCTCCTTGGCCTCGTCCAGCTTATCTCCCTTGGCGAACACGATGACCCGGAGCGAACGACCAATGCCGTGTGGCAAGACAATCGATCCGCGAACGATTTGATCCGCCTGCTTCGAGTCGACGCCCAACCGAAGATGGATCTCGACGGTCTGGTCAAACTTGGTCGTATCGAACTGCTTGAGCAATGCGACCGCCTCGGGCAATGGGACGGGCGTTGTGTCGGGTATCTTCTCGGCCATCTCGCGATATCGTTTGGATTGCTTCACCATGGTCAGTCCTCGACTTCCAGACCCATGCTTCGCGCAGTCCCCTCGATCAGCCGGCGAGCCTGTTCGGTGTTTCGGGCATTGAGATCCTGCATTTTCGTTTTGACGATTTCGTCGATCTGGTTCATCGAGACCTTGCCGACCTTTTCTTTGTTGGGCACGCCCGAGCCTTTGGCAATGCCGGCCGCCTTCTTCAGCAGCGCTGCCGCGGGAGGGCTTTTGGTCACGAACTCGAAACTTCGGTCATTGTACACCTGGACGACGACGGGAATCGGTATTCCGCCGGCATCCTTGGTCCGTTCGTTAAACTGCTGAACGAACTGTCCGAGGTTGATGCCAAAGCGTCCCAGCGCCGTCCCGACTGGAGGAGCCGGGGTGGCTTGTCCGCCGGGAACCTGAAACTTGACTCTGCCTGCGAGTTGTTTTGCCATGACTGCTTGCGCGCGGCCGGTGGCCACGATCGGACTTTTCTAAACCGACTAAGGATTGCTAGTACACATCAGGCACGGTCATCCCGTGTGGAGCCTACAGTGACTCGACCTGCCAGTACTCGAGTTCCACCGGCGTGCTGCGTCCGAAGATGTTGATCATCACGGTTACCCGACCGCCGGCTTCATCGATCGTTTCCACCTCACCTTCAAAGTTCTCAAACGTACCTTCGTTGATCTTCACCCGGTCTCCCAGCTTGAAACCGATTTTCAATTTGGGTGCGACGTCTGCCTTTTCTTCCTGTGTCGAGACGATCCGCGCCACTTCGTGCGGCAACATAGGCGTGGGTCGGCCGGCTGCACCGGTGAAATCACCGATGCCGGGCGTCTCCCGGACGAGGAACCACGTATCGTCGGTGATTTCCATCTGCACGACCAGGTAACCCGGATAGAGCTTTCGCTTCATCACGCGTTTGCGGCCGCCTTTGACCTCCGTGACCTTCTCGGTCGGAATGATGACGTCCCCGAAAAACGGCTCCAATCCGGCGATCTTCACGCGGCGTTGCAGGGCTTCTCGGATGGAGTCCTCACGGTTGCTCTGGACCTTGAGGATGTACCATTGCATGTTCTCCGACTTGATTTCGACGGCAGGCTCCTGGGCCGCTTCCTTTGTGTCCTGGGCCACCTCCTCGCCGAGTGTCGGCGGCTCATCGGGCACCTCGGCCGGTGCTTCAGCCGGCGTCTCAGCCGGGGGTCCAGCCGGCGCTTCAACCGGTGCTTCAACCGCTGCTTCAGTCGGCGCTTCAACCGGCGCTTCAACCGGTGCTTCAACCGGTGCTTCAGTCGGCGCTTCAACCGGTGCTTCAGCCGGCTCTTCAACCGATGCTTCAGCCGGTGCTTCAACCGGCGCTTCAACCGGCGCTTCAACCGATGCTTCAACCGGCGCTTCAACCGATGCTTCCGCCGGCAGTTCGGCCGGTGCCTCAACCTGCTCTTCAGCCGGTTTGTCCGGCTCGCGTGCCGATTCTATGTCCTCGGCGACTGGCGGAGCAGGACTCTCGGCCGGGGCTGAGGGCTCAGCGATCTGGCCGGGCATCGCGGCATCCTCGGCCGGCGTCGACGGCTCGACGATCTCGCCGGGCACCGTGTTGCCCTGGCCTTGCCGGGGCACCGGAGACTCCTGCTCGACCGGCGAAGACGAAACGATTTCTTCCGGGCTTCTGGCCGTCGGTTCGCCTTCTGGGGCCTGGCCGGGTGCCTCGGGTGATTCGTCGATCGGGTTTTTCAACTCGTCGGCCACGCCTGACTTCCCCCTATTGATGTTTGCATTGTCATTGAACGGTCCGTCATAGCCGAATGCCTTGAAGCCGGGCTCCCGTTGGTCGCCCTCCGTTCATTTCAATACGCAAGCGTCAATAAAACCGAAAAACGATGCCCGGCGACGCCACCGGATCACGCATCCTGGAAGCACCTTATCCCATGATTCGCAAAACTTTGGTGAAGAACAATTTCCACAGCGTGTCGAACCCAAACAAGACGATCGCGAGAAAAATGATGGTGATCAGCACGACCGCCGAACCTCGGATCAACTCATGCCGGCTGGGCCAGGAGACCTTGTTCATCTCCGCTTCCACCGCGATGAGGAAGTCGGCAAACGCAGGCACGTTGACCAACCGGTACGCGCACCACCAACTCGCCAGAAGCAGCGCGCCAGGCAGTCCGTATTGCCATCCTTGTCCCCAATGGATAAGAGTCTGACTGAGCGAAAACAGGCCTAGCGTGATCACGATCGCCATCATGGCGAAGGTGACCTGCCGACAAATACGGCCCTGGCTTCTCTTGTAGATGCCAGCACGCAGAAGCTCTTGGAAGAATGCGTTCACCGAAGACGATTCCTGCGTTTCAACTGGATCTCGGGTATTCCGGAGCGGTGATGCCGATTCTCGATTACAACGATTTCTAGGCCATCGAAAAACGAATCAAAATGGCAGGGGCGGAGGGACTCGAACTCTCAACCGCTGGTTTTGGAGACCAGTGCTCTACCAGTTGAGCTACACCCCTGCACCCTTAGTTACTTTGCACGCTATTGCGGGGATGCCCCAAAGCCCGTTGGGGTGTTTGAGACTACGTAGCCGACCGCAGCGGGCGACTACTTGATAATCTTGGTAACCACGCCGGAGCCGACCGTGCGACCACCCTCTCGGATAGCAAAACGGACGTTTGCATCCATGGCAATCGGCGAAATCAACTCGATGGCCAGCTTGACATTGTCGCCGGGCATGCACATCTCCGCATCGCCCAGCAGGTTTGCCGTGCCCGTTACGTCCGTGGTACGGAAATAGAACTGGGGGCGATAACCGCTGAAGAACGGCGTGTGACGCCCGCCTTCGTCCTTGGACAAGACATAGACCTCGGCTTCGAACTGGGTATGCGGTGTAATCGAGCCCGGCTTGGCCAAGACCTGCCCTCGCTCGACCTCGTCGCGCTTGATGCCACGCAACAGGCATCCGACGTTATCGCCTGCCTGGCCGTGATCCAACGTCTTGTTGAACATCTCGACGCCGGTGCAGGTTGTCTTGCGCGGTTCCTCCGAAAGGCCGACGATCTCTACTTCCTCGCCCGTCTTGATCACGCCGCGCTCGATGCGGCCCGTGGCCACGGTCCCCCGGCCTTCAATCGTGAACACGTCTTCGACGGCCATCAGGAACGGTTTGTCGATCTCGCGAATCGGCTCGGGGATATACTCATCGATGGCATCCAGCAAGTCGACGATACACTTGGTCTTCTCTGGATCCTTGGGATTGTTGTATGCCGCGAGCGAATCGCCGTGAACCACGGGAATCTCATCGCCCGGAAAACCGTACTCGGTCAACAGCTCCCGTACCTCAAGCTCGACCAATTCCAGCAGTTCGGGATCGTCGACCAGGTCGGTCTTGTTGAGGAAGACTACCAGACGCGGAACGTTCACCTGACGAGCCAAGAGAACGTGCTCACGTGTTTGGGGCATCGGACCATCGGCGGCGGAGACCACCAGAATAGCCCCGTCCATCTGAGCCGCGCCCGTAATCATGTTCTTGATGAAATCGGCGTGGCCGGGACAGTCGATGTGGGCGTAGTGGCGCTTTTCGGTCTGGTACTCCACATGGGCCACGGCGATCGTCAGGGTCTTGGTTGCGTCGCGGACCGTACCGCCCTTGGCGATGTCGGCGTACGACTTGAACTTAGCAAGCCCTTTGAGCTCCTGGACGGCCAAAATGGCGCCGGTCAAGGTAGTCTTGCCATGGTCAATGTGGCCAATGGTGCCCACGTTGACGTGGGGCTTGGTTCGTTGAAATACTTCCTTGGCCATGCTAACTCCCTAAGCTAAATCGAACGGATAGTTGTAGTTAGTGAAATGGGGACCGAAAACGACGGTTGCCGTCGGGCAATTGGGTTTTAAGCTTGACGCGCCGGCAACGGCGATCGACCAGAGCTTGCTGTTCCGGACAAAAACGTCTATGTATTAAAAAACTCCATAAGAGCTGCTGATGGGACTCGGACCCATGACCTCGTCCTTACCAAGGACGCGCTCTACCAACTGAGCTACAGCAGCCAAGCGGGTGAAGGGAATCGAACCCTCGTCTTCAGCTTGGAAGGCTGTGGCTCTACCATTGAGCTACACCCGCACCCCGTTGTCGTCCGTCGGAAGGCCCGTCACTGTTGTCCTAAGTCCCTATCGCGAAACCACAACGCAGTCGGCACCGGCGGGAACCAATGGGGGGTGCAGGATTCGAACCTGCGAAGGCACTGCCATCAGATTTACAGTCTGACCCCTTTGACCGCTCGGGAAACCCCCCACAAAATGGCTTTCGTAGTCCGTGGTTTCATGCCGGCGCTGGCCGGGCCGACCTCGCCAAACCGACCGTCACCTATCCGTTATTCGTTCCGGCGAGGCCCCGAATAGTCAATGGGGGTTCCGTTACGAGCTAGCGGAGGGACTCGAACCCACAACCTGCTGATTACAAATCAGCCGCTCTGCCGGTTGAGCTACGCTAGCCAGTCGCACGCCCAATACGCGAATCACTTAATATAACCAAGCTCCCAGGCCATGCAAGGGGGATAAAGGAAAATATTCATCGGCTGGCCCCTCAGCAAAACCGGACCTCCGAACACCTGGCCGGCGCCGGAGCTTTGAAGGTGACTGGGCCTCCGCTGCGCCATGGCCCAGGGCGCGAGGAACCGACCTTCGCCGTGCACTCGGACACCGGGTACCGGACACATCGAGGTCTTCTACGGCGCAGGACAGCCCCGCTGCAGAGCGAGCCATCGCGGCGAATAGCTCCCCCTACTGGGGTTGTTGAGTTGACAGGCAATTTCTCGTCTGCGATAATCAGCAACTAGCTACTGTACTTTTGGGGGGTGTTCCCGTCAAAATAGCTGGAACGCGGTGGCTTGTTTATAGCGTGGGATCCGCAGGGTGTGTCTTTCGCGGAGGATCCCCTCCCGCACAGTCGCCGTCATTTTCCGAATCAGGCGGGGTGAATCTCACGGCTCGGCGTTGTGTGGCGGGGCAACCGGTGTTGTGTACCGACACTACTGGCGAAGGGGGTATTTCTTGTTGGATCAGCCAACTTGCCGCGTGCCCATGCTCCGGGTCGTGTTTGTTCCGCGGAAGAGTTAACCGAGGAGTCGGCCAATGGCTTTCAAGATGGACTGCCCGCACTGCAAGAAAACGCTGAACGTGACCGAGAAGGCGTTGGGAAGGACGGTTTCTTGTCCCGGCTGCAGCCAGCCGGTGACGGTTCCCCAACAGCCGGAGTCGCTCCTTCCTCCGCGTCCGGTCGAAGTGCAAACCCCGCCAGTGCGCGTTGCGAAGGCCCAGGCAAGGGCGACCTCACCGTTACCTCCTGGAACGCCGCCTATGCCGCAGACCGGTGGGCAGTTCGAGTTCTTGAATGAGAGCGTTGATCGCGGCGCGCGCCGAGAGACGCCTGCTAGCTTTGTTCAGGCCATCAACTTGGGAGATATGTTCCTGGGCAAGGAAAAGGAACACGTATTCCCTTTGCTTCCCAACGAAGAACTGCTCGACGAGTTGACGATCCATCATCAGCACCTATTCATTGTGCAGCGAGGGATCACGCGAGTCACGCTTACGACCCACCGAGTTCTCTACACAGCAACTCGCGTGTTTTCTCCGGTTTACTGGGTGCTGGTAGTGTTGTTTCCTCCCCTGATTTTCTATTACGCGTTGCGGATTTCTCGCAATCGCAATGTCTCGATGCCCTTGGGCGGCATCGATTCCGTCGAAAAGAGGTATCGCCCCAATTGGCTCTTGTTCATCGTGGCGATTTTCGCCGGATTCATATTGGCACAGCTCTGCGCATTTGGTTTCGTGAGTGTATTCGACGGGCCGGACGAATTCCTGGGGATAGTCGTCCTGGGCGGTGTATTGGCCTTGGTCGCTGCTGCGGTGCTTGTCTTGTTGCTGGCGACCCGAATTGTCGGAATGGAGGTGCGGAGCTGCAACAACCAGTTCTTCGTACGGTTTGCCTCGACGGATCTCGGGGTGTCCGAACCGAGATTCGACGAGTTTGTGCAGAGCCTTTATGCTGAGATCCACCGTGTTAGATCGTTTGGAGAAGAGGCCAAGAGTCGTGCAACGTAAATCGCAGGTCGGCCTGTTGCGATCCTTCAGTCGAGGCGAGTCGGAAAGCTCTCAGCGATGATCGCTGGATGATAGGGACGAACGGAACGAAAAAGGGGTCAAGGCTGCTCTCCAGCAAGTGGGCGAAGCTCCGGCAGGCAATGCTTCCGGACCCGTTTTTTTCTCCTCTTCATTTTCATTTCTGCATTTCTGCGTCGCTGGGCGGGCACGGCAGTTGACGTGAACGGTTCGCGCGATCTCAGTTCAGCCCGGGAATCTCGATTTTCTCTTCCTGCGCCGCCCGGCGCAGCTTGTTGAGCGCGCGAGCTTCAATTTGCCGGATCCGTTCCTTGGTGACGCCCATCTCGGCGCCGACCTGTTTGAGGGTCTTGGGCTCTTTGCCCTGGCTCAGTCCGAAGCGGGTAACGATGATCTTCTGTTCTCGCTCGTCGAGCCGGTCGAGAATCCTTTCTACCTGACTTTGACGCTTCAGATGGGCGGCTTCCTGTTCGTACTGGTCGCTACGCGCATCCTCCTCCGTGGCAAACATCTCGCCCTGGCTGGTCCGAAACCGCTCGCGGTGCCGGTGTTCGTCGGGAATCGTTCGCGCGAAGTTCTTCATGATGGCCCAACTGGCATACGTACTGAACTTGTTGCCTCGGGCGAAATCGAACTTCTCGACCGCTCGAATCAGGGAGATGTTGCCGTCGCTGACCAACTCGAAGAAGTTCTCCATGGGGCCGACGTGCCGCTTGGCAATCGAGACGACCAGTCGCAGATTGGCGCGGATAATCTCGTTCTTGACGACCACCGACTGATCGTACAGCTTCTCGATCTGCTCCATCAGTGGCGCGCGGGGACGCGAAACGTCCAGCCGCTCGCGGAGCTTGTTGGCCTTGCGTTTCAGGTAGTTCATCTTGCGGAAAAGATGGGCTTCCTGCCCACGGGTCAGCAACGGCACCTGATACAAGCTGGCCAGATACGATGGCAAGCCGCTAGGCAGTCGCGCTTTGCGAGGCGGCTCCTCACTGTGCGGCATGGGGCCGAGAATGGTCTTCTCCGCGGCTTCGCTTCGGATTCGGGCAAACTGCTCGTTGTCCATGTAATCGAAGGGCAACGTCATGATGCGGCGCGCCCTCATTTCGCTGATGATCCGATAGACGCTGGTCTTCGTGCGGCAGAAACGCTTGGCCAGTGCCTCGACCGATTCGCCTCGTCGGTAGTGCTGATAGATTCTTCGTTTGGCCTCTTCTTGCAAAGGGCCGTTATGATGTGGAAAAACGGCCAGATCGGGATGGTCTGCGTCGAACTGCTTGATTGTGTAACGAATCGTCTCGATACTGCGGCCCGTGGCCCGGGATAATCGCTTGGCGACGTCGGCCGGACACCCGCCGGCGCGCACCAGACGTCGAGCTCGGCCGATGATTCTATCGCGTTCTGATTCGCTGAGCTGGCTGAAATGGGACCCTCGGCGCACGCGATCTTCGTTGTGCTTGACAAAACGGTCGACGGAACTTTGCAGGAAACCCACTCGCTTGCGACCACCGAAAACAAAGCGGCGGCTGACCAGGCCCTGGCTCCGCCAGCGTGCAATGGTCTTGGTCGAAACGTTGAACTTCTTGCTGAGCTCATCCACCGTCAACACCGCCTCGCCGGCCGCGGTATGCGGCACGTTGGCCGCGTCCGAGACGTCCTCGACGAATAGACGCAGATCATGGCTGGCTTCCTTGCCGGTCAAACGAAGGTCGGGGTAAGCCTGGGGTCGATAGTGCGTAATCCGGTAACACAGATACTCGTAGCTGTACGTCCGCTTCGGATCGAGTTCTCCGAGGAGTCTCTCGGCCAAGTCGACCTGCTCGATTTTCTTCTCGCGCGGCGCAAAACGAACCTGTTGGTCGCGTAACTGCCGAATTGCGGGATTCATATAGTCGGTACGCATCGCTTACCTCCCGCCTACCGATTCGGAGAGAATTCGTGTTCCAGTAACAACGAGATTCTGTCCGGGTTGTAGGTCGATGGAGATGATTTGTCGGGGCTTGTTGATGTTTCGTATTCTAGCCGCAAGGGATTATTTTTGTCAAGAGCATCTGTTAAAAATATTCCAGAAAAGTGGCCCCCTTCTGTGAAGGGGGTTTCCCTATTAGGCTCACCGGGAGTCATTGCTCTCCTTTAGCTACGAAGGAAAGGTGCCCAATGGTCGGTCAGAAGTTCGCGCTTTTCCGCGGATTATGCCCGACCGGGCTGGCCCGATTTTGCCTTTTCGCCAATGTGTCTACTCAGGTAGACGCCCCGGAAACCGAAACGTTACAGAAATCTTCGCGCAATAACTGATTATTACGGTGCCCCCCCAGTGGGTTAATTTCGGTAGGGTTGCCAGGCAATTGGCCACGCGGTGCTTAGCTGCGACGGCCTGGCGGCTCCCGGGCAAAGCAGCCTGATAAACTGGGAGACTTGCTCGAGGTTTATGACTTGCGGTGCTCATGCCCAGTGGCCGCCAGAGTCCGGGATTTCGCTCCGTTCCTTTGAACTTCGAGCGTGCCGCAGGTCGATCAACCGACTACGGTGGATCATCCGGCCAGTCCGATTGCCATCGCGCCGCCCACGGGCTCCCGGGGCCGATTGTCACAACACCGACTCAAGGATATTGCCATGTCATCTTCCGTCCGCCTGTTGCCGGTCGCCGTAAGCATTTTTGTCTTCTTGTCCGCCGGTTCCGAGTCAGCGGCGGCCAAGCCTTCCAAAGCGTCCGGGCCGTCTTATTCATTGCGGAGTGCCCGTCGGGCAGACGCCGTCGACCGAGTGGCGACCGTGCTGGAGGTCACCGGCGTGTTGCAGTCGCCTCACAAGGGCAAGATCGAGCGATCGAAGATGAACGTCGAGGCCAGGGTCGTCTACGACGAGCGGACTTTGGAGGTACCCGACGGCCCTGGAGGTCCTTTGCGTTCGGTCCGCCACTACGACGAGGCCGAGGCCGCGATCAAGCTGGCCAAGCGGAAGCTCACGCCCGAGCTTCGCCCGAAGCGCCGGCTGATGGCCGTCGAGATTGACCAGGCGAAGATCACCTTGTTTTCACCCCGGGGAAGGCTCACCCGGGACGAGCTCGACCTGGTCGACCTGCCGGCCAACAGCCTTTTGCTCGACCGGTTTTTGCCCGGCCAGCCGGTCGCCCAGGGCGACGCGTGGGAGCACGACGACGATCTGATCCTCGCCACGCTCGGGCTGGAACGGCTCACGAAGAACACGGTCCGAAGCACGCTGGAGGAAGTCAACGCCAAGTGGGCGACGATCAGCATGTCGGGCCGCGTCGAGGGTGCCACCGGCGGCGTGACCTCGCGGACCGAGGTCAAAGGCAAGTACCGGTTCAACCGGAAGACGCGGCGGATCGACTGGTTCGGCCTGCTGGTGCACGAGGACCGCGACGTGGGCCACATCGCCCCGGGCCTCGAGGTGGTCGCCCGACTGAGGATGCAGATCGCGCCGGCGTCGGAGAAGTCCACCGAGCGACTTTCCGGCGCGGCCTTCGACGATCTGCCGCTTAGGCCCAGCGGGGAGCTGACCCAGCTCGTCTACGAGCCGCGGGACGGCGGATGGCGGTTCGAGCACGACCGGCGGTGGTTCCTGACCGGCGACGACCGTCGGTTGGCCTTCTTTCGCTTCGTCGACCGGGGGGATTTCATCGCCCAGTGCAACGTGGCGGCCGTCGGGCCGGTCAAGCCGGGCAAGCAGGCCACGCTCGAGCAATTCCAGAAAGATATCCAAACGGCGCTGGGCGAGGGCTTCGGCGAGTTCGTCTCGGCCGGCCAGAAGGCCAACGACCAGGACTACCGCGTGCTGCGCGTCGTGGTCCGCGGCACGTCCTCGGGCCTGCCCATCGAGTGGCACTACTACTTGGTCGCCGACGAGCACGGCCGGCAAGTCGCCTTCACGTTCACGGTCGAGGGACCGTTGGCCGAACGGCTGGGCGATCTGGATCGGCAGATCGTCGCGAGCCTCCGGTTCGACAAGCCGGAAGTGGCTCTTAGCAGTAGGCAGCGGGCAGTAGGCAGCGGGCAGTAGCCGGGTGGCATGCTCTCGCTTGCGTGAGCATGTTCTTGCGGCGGGGTGCAATCCACGGGCAGTCGTCGCCCCGATTCGGTCGTTTGCGGTTCACCGGCGAAAGTGCGCCCGGCCTTGGGGGCGCACCCAATGTTGCGTCACCGTGGTGGCCAAGAAGTTGGCTTCAGACAGCGACTTGCGTCTGGTAGAATTCACGCAACTGAGACACTCGCTGGAGGCATGTTTCACGAGTGAAGCCAACGGGCCCGAATTATCGGGCGCAAGCTCAAGCAGGTCAATCGGTTAGCGTTGGCAGCCGTCGGCCCGACTTGCGACGCAAAAAAGTGGTTTTTGCGCGCCGGCCACTTACGTCGCCGCGGCGGCCGCACGACGGCCGCCGAAACCGGCGACGCCACAACGCCTTGACGCACCGGGCCGGGCGCGTCTTGGGCGACGTAAGTGGAGTTGTCATGACGACAATTGTCATGGGGACAACTTGGAATTGTCATGACGACAAGTCGAAGTCGGTAGGGGGGTGCCACTCAATGCCGTTAACAGTTCAGCGTTCTAGGCGGCCTGTAAGTGGTTTCGGATATTGGTCTTTTGTGCTTGGCTGAGGGTCAGGATA
>Ga0315543_1001526_pt1 | contig 24771 bp, 30 predicted proteins | sample SalMarSW160210MG_2_FD_203098 | JGI IMG/M metagenome (GOLD analysis project Ga0315543, IMG submission 203098) | Salt marsh sediment microbial communities from the Plum Island Ecosystem LTER, Massachusetts, United States - Salt Marsh Sediment SW1601-210 ... | reverse complement strand
CCATCAAGGGCTACTGTATCGGGAACAAGATCCACTGGAGAAGCAACTGAATCTTGGCGCGTGGGAAGCCGACGGCATCATTGCCGCATTTGCTAGCCGAGAGCACACTTCCGCGCTGAGTAAAACGAGCGTGCCGGTGGTGGGGATCGAACCCGACTTTGGCTGGGGGGAGCAAGTCACTCATATTCCGTCTTTTGCCACGGACAATCAGGCGATTGCACGCTTGGTCGCCGAAGATCTGATCTCCCGAGGTTTTCGGCAACTGGCATTCTGTGGTGTGCCAAAAACACGGTTTACCGGTTGGTCGTCGCAGCGTGAGTTGGCGTTTCAGCAATGCGCCGAAGAGGCTGGCTTGCCTTGCTCTGTTTTTCCAACCAGTCCGTCAAAAGGGCAAAACTGGTTAAAGGTGCATGAACATCTGTTGGCATGGGTCCAATCGCTGGAAAAACCCGTGGGGTTGATGGCCTGCTACGACGTTCGTGCCTTCCATGTTCTCGATGCGTGCCGACAGCTCGGCCTGCTTGTCCCGGAGGAAGTCGCCGTCATCGGCGTGGACAATGACGAGATGTTGACTGAGTTGAGCAATCCACCGTTGAGTAGCGTCGAACAAGGAGCGAGAAAGATCGGGTGCCAGGCCGCCGCACTTCTGGACCAACTTATGGCGGGCGAAAAGGCTCCCAAACTAAGGGTGCGGGTCGAACCGGAAGGTCTCGTGACACGACGTTCGAGCGACTTTTGGGCGATCGGAGACCCTTATGTTTCGGAGGCGCTCAAATTCATCCGCGAGCACGCCTGTGAGGGAATTCAGGTGGCCGACGTCGTGAAGGCCGTTGCCGTATCACGTTCGACCCTGGAGTCCCATTTCCGAAAGGCAATGGGGCGCACGCTCCATGCCGAGATCCAACGCGTACAGATTGAGTGTGCTCGTCGACTCGTAGCCACCACGGAACTTCCGCTTAAGGAAGTTGCCTCCGCCGCGGGATTCAGCTATGTACAGCACATGACGACCCTGTTTCGCCAATACACGGGCCAGACGCCTGCCCAATATCGTAAACACTCACGGTCCGGATGAAAAGTCATGGTGTCTTCTTCAACGGTTCGTTGGGAGTCTTCGCGCCCGAAGTGACGTGGCTTTGCCGGCTGGTACCGTGGATCGGCTCGGACCCGTGCGCCGTAAGATGCCTCTGCTCTTCATGGGCACGGCCGACATTGATGTCCTGGTTGTCAAAGTAGTTGTCACTCATGAGGCAAGGCTTGCTTATTTCCAGGACCAAGGCGGGGCCAATCCCGGTGAAACAATGTGCTTTCCCTTGATCGACCGAAAGGACATCACCTTCTTTTATCTTCCTCTCGACGCCGTCGAGTACCATGAGAACAGAGCCTTTCACGATGAAGAAGGTTTCATGCTTCTCCTTATGGTAGTGCATGGGACAGGTCTGACCATCTTGTACGAACAGGAACTTCCCGCAGTAGCCTGCTTCGACTTCGTTGGCGATCCAGTGCTCAATCTCTCCAACCCGGTCGAATTGTCCCAAGCCAAAATCCAAGACGACAGCCTGTCCCGGCGGCATGGTCATGCCCCACTCTTGCATCTGGCGATGCTGGTTAGCCAATGCCTTCTCTGCCAAGGGACCCTTGAGGGCAACTTCAACTGCTTTGTCCAACTCATCCATTGAAGAAAATCCTTAAATCATCTCCGTCGCTGTTGATGGGCCAAAAACCCTTTATTGATGTTTGCATGGCCATTGAACGGTTGGCCATGGCCGAACTGCCTTGAAAGCCGGGCTCCCGTTGGTCGCCCTGGGTTCATTAGCCATGCAAGGGTCAATGAGCTTCTATTCGTCGCATTCATCTTTCATAATAATCCAATGCTACCAGGCTCTCCACAGCAAACCGGTTTATGAAATTCCGCAAAAATACTTCCGCAATTTGCCTGCCAGCGATTTAACCTCTTTGTCAACAGCCGGTTCCGCTAGCTGAACGTGGTTGCCGCCAAGACGAGGCAGGCCGTGTATGCGCCACTGATTCCACATTTTCAATAATCGGGTTTTCGAGTCGTGCAGGGTGCTCCGAAGATGATATACTGGAACCTGGCGATCCCATAATAGGCCAAAACTCACTTCATCGGAGATCCACGGGTGGGTGACCAGCGCGAAAAGAAACGAGCACCTGGCGGTTTCTGTGAGGCGTCTTGGCAAGATGGATGGCCGCACGAGCGTGGATCGGTTCCAGGCTCATACCAACTGGGAAATGTCGGATGAACCAGTTTGACGAAAAGCAGAGAAGGAGTAGTGACAACTTGAGATTCCATCAGCTCTTGTCTTGCCTGATCATTGCCGTGTCGTTCACCATTGGAGGTGAACCGCTCATGGCTGAGACTGCGCCATTATCGATACAGGCCGATTTCTACGTTGCCCCCAACGGAAACGACGCATCTGCCGGAACATTGGAAGAGCCTTTTGCCACCTTCCAGCGCGTCCGTGACGCGGTTCGCCGATTGAAAAACACAAGGCCTGCAAAAGACATCGTCGTCCTGCTCCGTGGCGGATATTACCGGCTCTCCGACACGATCGTGTTCGGACTCCAGGACTCGGCCGCCGAAGGTCATACCATTACCTACGCCGCGTATCCAGGCGAACGGCCGATACTTGGTTCCGGAATTCCCGTTACGGGGTGGAAAAGGGCAACTGGCGATGTCCCGAGATTGCCCGAGAAGGCAAGAGCCCAAGTGTGGTGCGCGCCTGCCCCTGAAGGGATCCGGCACGTCACGAGTTTGTTCCACGGCCAGCGAACGTTACCTCGGGCACGCAGCGCCGGCTTCGTGCCGACCGGCTCTGGCCAGAGCCATACCCAAGTGCATTTTCCCCGCGGACGCATTGCAGACGACGCGGCGGAGCGTGGGATCGAGCTACGCATCGTACCCGACTCTCCCTGGGTCGTGAACCTCCTGCCGATTGCCAAGGTCGACTCCGACAAGGCGGTCGCCATGACGTCCGTGCCGGGTACTTATGCTCTGGACCCCGTCCGATGGGGATACTTCCCTCAGGGCACCGCGTGGATCGAGAACGCCGTCGAGTTTCTCGACGCCCCCGGTCGGTGGGCACTCGACACGAAAGCTCGACGCATCTACTTCTGGCACGAGGGCGCCAAGCCACCGTCCGGAATCGTCGCGCCCAAGCTGACCGAACTGGTTCGCGTCGAGGGCAAGATCGATTACGACGGTCCAGTCGATACGTCCGTCCGTGGCCTGGTCTTCAGGGGCCTCACCTTCACGCACGCCGACCACTGGCGTTGGCGGCCGGACAAGACCGGCTGGGGGCTGCAACACGACTGGGAGATGTTCGACCGGCCGACGGCCATGCTGCGGTTTCGTGGCGCCGAGGACTGCGTGGTCGAGCGATGCGAGTTTGCCGCCAGCGGTGCGGCCGCGATCCGCTGCGACCTCCACGCACAGCGAATCCGCATCGCGCGCAACCACGTCTATGAGGTGGGCGGCGTCGGTGTGCTGCTGGCCGGCTATGGGCCGGGTACCAAGGACGTCAACCATCACAACACGGTCGTCGACAACCACATCCACCACGTCGGCCAGGTGATGTGGCACGCGCCCGGCATCTTTGTATGGCAGAGCGGAAACAACCGGATCGCGCGGAATCACGTGCACCACACGGCCTATACCGGCATTGTCCTCAGCGGACGCATCGTTTGGAGTCGAAAGAGGATCAGCGAGTGTAGCAAAACCCTGCGATGGAAGGAAATCGACGAAGCCACGGGCAATGCCTCGCGCGAGCCGACCTGGGGTCGCGGCATTTCGCTTACACCCTGGCGGCAGCGTGAACCGTTTCTGCACGGCCGCCGCAATGATGTGGAATACAACGATATCCATCACTGCATGCGCATCCTGGGTGACGGCAACGGCATCTACGTCTCCGGCACGGGCGACGCCAATCTGATCCGCTACAACATGATCCACGACGTCGATTCCCCATCGATGCTTGCCGCTATCCGATGTGATGATGACCAGCACGGCACCGTGATCCACGGCAATATCATCGCCGACTGCTGTGGCGAGGGATTCGTCATCAAGGGCGCCAACACCATCACCAACAACGTCGTCTACGGTTTGCGAAGCAGAACCCCGGATGGCACCCGCTGCATCCACCGTCGTGGCCACCTCGTGCTGCCCTACGGAGACTGCACGGGTGCCGTGGTCGAGCGGAACCTCTTCTACGCCGTCGAGAAGCGTATACCGGTCTTGCACGAGAAGCGAAAAAGCAGCCGTGGCGCGGCACTCCTGCGCCAGTGCCGCGCAGACAAAAATCTGTATTTCAACGTTGCCGACCCCGAGTGGGGCCCGCGGCACTTCGCGGCACAGCGCAAATACGGCATCGAGAAACAGAGTATCGCCGCCGATCCACTCTTCGTGAATCCGGCCCAGCGCGACTTCCGCTTCAAGAAGGGTTCCCCGGCGCTGACACTTGGCTTTGTGCCCATCAACCAGAAGCTGATAGGGCCCTCTCCGGACTCAAGTCCTTCACGGAAGAAGGCCGAAGAGTGACTAACTTGCGCGATCCCGTAACCAGCCAAAACTCACCCCAAACGACTGAATTCGGACCTTTTCTTTCTGTTGAGACGGCCCGAAATGGGCGTGAAAGGATGCCGAGCCGAATCTTGGATGAGACGTCACCCGTGTTTGGGTCTTGAAGGAGATCGGAGACTATGTTGCTTGACCAGGCCAAGGACCTTTCTCGCCGCAGGTTCTGTGCGGTGGCCACGGCTGCCGCGATCGGGGCACAGGCACCATCGCGGATACTCGCAAATCCACAAGTGAGTGAAGAGGTCGAAAAGAAAGGAGCACCCGACGGTTTCGGCTCCACGCGCATCTACTACAACAACTTTGCCGGTCATTTACTGAATAGCTACAACCCCAACATGCTCTATCCAAACCTGCCCTGTCGCTACCGTGACGAGGACTGGTTCCGAACGATCGACATGATCCGGGCATTTGGCTTCAATGCATTCGAGTTCTGGCTGGTACCACGGCTCTTTTGTCGAGAAGGACTCCAATCGGACTTCGGCCGGGAATTCGCCCGACAGATGAACGTGGCTATCGATTATGCGGAGCAACGGGGCGTACGGGTCTACGCCGTCCTCGGTTTGGCCACGGTGGGCAGCGACTGGCGGACGCTCTGCCCGAAACGCAAGGCCGAGTGGCAGGAACTGCGGTTTCTGTGGGACGCCTGGACCAAGCGTCTGCCCAAGCTCGGTGGGGTGGACATTTTTCCCGGCGACCCGGGCGGTTGCTCGCTCGGCGGCTGTACAGCCGAAACCTATATCGACAAATCGATTGAAATCGCCGAATTGGTGCGGAGCAACCTGCCGGACGCGAAGATCATCTTCAACACCTGGGGGCCGCCGTTTTACGCGTGGGGAATCATCAAGGGACCGAAGGGATGGAACAACGAGTTCATTCCCCGTTATCAGAGTACGGCCTGGAAATCCACGCCCGAGCGGACGAAGCGGTCCATGACACACCTCCTGAAGCGCTTGCCCGATTTTCCCGAATCAACAGCCGTGGCCATCAATCTCGGCTTCAATCCGGACGGCACTGCCGAGGGAGACGCCGACGCGCGAGCCTGGGCCTCGGAAATCGCGAAGACCAATCCCATTCAGACTTGGGACTTCAGCCTTACCGAAGGCGAGAACGCCATTATCCCGCACTATCGATTGGAGCGTCTCTTCCAACAGCGGCAAAAGGAGCGACAGGCGGCACCGTACCGTGGCGGCATCTGTTTTACCATGTCACCCAAGCTGAATCAGCTTTCGCTCTATGCTGCCGCTCAGTCCTTCTTGCGTCCGGATGCCGACCACCGGGACGTGGCGGCCGAGTTCTCCGAAAAACTGTTTGGCCAACCAGGCAAACAATTGGTTCCCTACCTGCCGCTGTTCGAGGTGGTCAAGGATTGGGGAAACCACGTGCGAATCAAGCTGACGCGAAAAGCATACCACCAGAAGATGGTGGAACTCGTCGGATTACTCGACGCGCTGGCAGGCCGGCATGACGGCAACGTGCCGTTTTTCCCCACGCCGGAGGAGTATCGCCGGGAGATTCTCTTCTTTGCGAGGCTATTGGCCGACCTCACGGACACCGCACCCGACTACGACGCGCTGGGTCGGCGATACTGGAATCGCGTCTATGCGATTTACGATCACTTGCCGAAACACGTTGACCCTCGTCCGAAAAGAGCAACCGACCGTCTGATCCGATACTTTCGAAAGTGGAACAAGGGTAAGTAGCGTCCAATACATGTGCGCGCCGGGCGAGCGATGTGATCGGCCGCGTGTCATCGCGATCGCTCAGCCGGTTGCGCGGCGTTCTTGATGCAGGCAGATTCGGCCGAACTCTGTCGCGTCCGGCGGAGTAGCACAAATGCTCGAAAGCCTTTTGCAGTTGCTTAACCGAGAACGGCCCAGAGAGATCGTCTGGACTGCGGATATCACGTATTGGATTGCCGGCCGACGGGAAGACGGTTCCGCCAAGCCGGAGTGGGACACGGAAGAAGGCTACTTAAGGTTGCACAACGACCTGGGCATTCTTCCCTATTACTACTATAAGAAGTTCTGGGCAGGTGAACCCCGGTACGAGGGCTCGGTTGAGGTGATCGAAGAGAAGGCAGGCCATGTCCACACAAGGCGCATGAGAACGCCTGTCGGGGAATTGACGGGACGGACCGTCTACTTGCCGGACAGTTGTTCCTTGGGCATCGCGAAGCACTTCGTCACGACAGAAGCGGATCTCGACATTCTTCTGTATCTTATGCAACACCGCACTCTGATGCCCTCCCATCTGGACGACTGGCCGCAGCGACGTGAAATGTGGAAGGCCTATGACGGCTTGCCTTGCATCGGGCTGCCTCGGTCCCCGCTGGCATCGCTCTTCGTCGAGTGGGCGGGTGTCGAAAATGCAGCGTACCTCATTATGGATTGCCCTGAAAAGATCAACGAAATCCTGAAACTCATGGAAGAGCAGGAAGCGCCGATAATCGCAGCCGTCTGCCGATTGGCGCCGCCTCTGGTTCACTTCGCCGACAATCTTACGAGTGATAGTCTCACAAGCCTCTACGACAAGTACATGGCCGGGCCCCATCAGCGCCGCATCGACCGATTGCACGCCGCCGGTGTGAAATGCGCCGTGCATCTCGACGGCTCCGTGAAAGGCCTTCTCCCCAAGCTGGTTTGTTCCGGATTCGATGCGATCGAAGCATTGACACCAAAGCCGGCCGGCGATCTCGATCTGGAGGAGATTGACGACTTGGCCGACAGCCAAACCGTGATCCTCTGGGGTGGCGTTCCCGGCGTCATGTTTGCGCCTCCCTATACCTGGCCACAGATGCGGGCACACGTCGAGCGGTTGCTCGCGTCCTGGGGTGACCGGCCGTTTGTCATGGGTGTGGCCGACCAGGTGCCGCCGGACGGCAATATCGAGTTTTGTCGAAGAATCGCCGATCTTGCCGGCTCCAGGTGAGATTCATGGCGCCGCGTATCTGCTTGTGTTCGACGGCCAACCACGTCCGGCCCAAGGGTACCGCATAGAGCACGAGAGATGCTTCCTCGCCCGCGGCAGCGCGAACTCGAAACCCACGCACGCACGGTATTCGGCGAGACGCCAAGCAGTTCGGCGGCCTGTTTGACGCGGATGAAGCCTTTTTGACGCAGCATTTTGGCTTCCTGCTCCCGGGGGGAACTGACAGTGACAGCATCAGCAACCTCGCCAGTAGCTTCAATGGCCTGCAATCTACCCCGCAAAGCGAAAATCTCGGGAGAATTTGAGGTTACGGGGATTGCGGCGACCCTGCGGGTGTTGAGGGCGGTTCAAAACTGCGGCGCGGGGCGGCCGAATTTTGCAGCGCTGGGTAGGTGAAAGTCTCCTTCGGGAACGGTTTATGTCGCGGAATGATTCGCGGCGATACTCAGCGACCGCCTCGCCGGCGCCGGGCTTCTCTCAGGCGGTAGCTCTCGCCCTTGGTCTCCAGGATGTGGCAGCGGTGCGTTAGACGGTCCAGGGTGGCTCCGGTCAGTCGCTCTGTGGCCTCATTCCAACGGCCTCCATGCTGCAACGGCTCGATCTCGCCAAAATCGACCGAATACATAAGACACTGAGCCGAGTGGAGACCTCCAAGCCTTGTTCTCACATTCTTGTTGATGAGACGGTAGTACACGAGGGAGGACTCCCAACTCATTCCGCCAATGAGCCCGATCGTCTTCATCATTTGTCCCGCTCAAATGGAGAACCCAGGTTCCAGAAAGCACGCGTCTATGGCCACTGCTGCAATACACCACTGTCGACTCTGTCGGAGTACAAACGACCTAAAGCATGATAACGCGCTTGGTCATCTCCGCCACCCGCCGGCCTAGGTTGCGGGCCGTTTCCAGCCCTTCCTTGTCGGCGGAAAGGCCACCGTCGACGCCCGAACAGAGCGCGGCGCCGAAGTGGGCCGTCGGTCGGCCGTCGCTGACGCAAAGCATGTCCTGACAGAGCATGGCAGCGTGAATGGCCTGAATAGTCAGTTCCTGCCCGCCGTTGCGAAATCGCCCTACGGCCAGCACGCCTCCAATTTTGTCGCGGAGCACCCAGCCGTTTCTCCGGAAGACAGCGGAGCGGTCCAGCAGCGCCTTGCACTGGGCCGTCATCATGCCAAAGTAGACGGGCGTGCCGACGATGAGCCCCGCGAAAGTTGGATCCCGAAACGCCTCGATGATCTGACCGAAGTCGTCTTCGATCGCGCAGGCGAGTTGCTCCTTACAGCTGCCGCACGCCTGGCAGGGACCGACCGTCATGCCCGCCAGCTCGATCAGCTTGGTATTCACGCCCTCCACTTGCTCAGCCGCGGCCAAGCAAGCAGACATCGCCTCGTAGGTGGTCTTGCGCGGCCGTGGGCTGCAGCAAACGCCGATGATTGTCTTTGTATCGGATGCGATCATAACTCACTTATCCTCATCTGTATTGACAAAAGGGTGTTCTTGAACGTCGCCGTGACGTTGCCTGATTTTTGCTCTGACGAGCATTCGTTGGGCTTACCGTCGAGACGTCGGGCTCTTGGCAGCCCCTCTTTTCTGCGCACACGATTGTCTCCTTATTGATCAAGGAACCTTGATGCGGGACAACGAACGCCGACAAGGGCACCGGGCCCCACTTTGGCATGTCGCACGCCGCTGTTTCAATTGTGGTAGACTCTGCCGGATGGAGTCACCCGAAATACACGTCCATCTTATCGAATGCCTTGTTGATTTCTTCTTCAGGGACGCAAAACGACATCCGCAGGTGTCCCTGGCCCGTAGGCCCGAAGGCGATCCCAGGCGTGGTGGAGACGCCGCCTTCCTTCAATAGCCGTTTGCAGAATGCGGTTGAGTCCTTACCTTCTTCCAAGAGTATCTTGGGAAACATCAGATAAGAGCCGTTCGGTTTTTCGTAGGCAAATACGGAACTGAGACGTTCAAGACGGTCACACATGACGTTGCGAGCGGACAAGTAGTGTTCCCGAAATGTCGCAACGCAGTTTTGTGGCCCTTTCAAAGCAGCAAGTGCCGCATATTGAGAAACCACCGGGGCACAAATTGCCAGGGGGATGTGTGCTTTGTTGATCTGGGGAATCACCTCTTCATCGGAATGCAAATACCCAATCCGCCAACCCGTCATGGCATAGGTCTTGGTGAACGTATAACAGCTAATCACGTTTCGCCTCATCTCCGGAATGCAGGCGATGCTGAAATGTTTGTGGTGATCGTAGGTGAAATACTCATAGGCTTCGTCGGTGATCACCATCAGGTTGCTTTCCAAAGCAATCTGGGCCACCTGGCGAAGCTGCGCTTCGGACCAGACGGTGCCGGTGGGATTGTTCGGAGAACAAAACAGGATCGCTCTGGTCCGGGGAGTGATCGCATTCTTGATACCCTGGATGTCGAGAGCGAATCCTTCTTCCTCGATGGTGGGGACAAACACGGGTTTGCCCGAGGCTATTACGACCTGGCGAACGTGCGTTGAATAGGTTGGAGAGGGCAGAACAACCTCGTCGCCCGGATCAACCACAGCCATGACGGCAGCCGCCAATCCTTCGATGGCTCCGACCGTAAGCATGATTTGGGAGACTTCGGTATCGACATGGTTGTCCCGTTTGAGTTTCTTGACGATTTCTTCCCGCAGTTCCAGCAGGCCAGCGTTTTCGCTGTATCCCCCGACCAGCCCTTCCCTTATGGCAGCGATTGCGCCATCCTTTATATAGTCGGGAGTATCGGAAGTCGGCTTTGCCCAGGACAGAAACGCCACGTCGTCGACGTCCTTCGACAGCCTTGTCATTTCGTGGATGGCGGATTTAGATATTCGGCCAACCCTGTTTGATATCCTCGGTGTGCTTGCCATTTCTTGCACTCCATCTGAAATGTTGTCTTCGACGCGTTTGCTTCACGCGCGTCTCGGTATCCGACGCTCAGGAACCTGGACTGCCACCACGTCTTCCCGAACACACACTTTTCCATTCGCCGATATCGTAGCAGTCACCGCAACTTTGCTGCCCTCGATCTGCTTCATTTTACCATGAATTTCCAGGGGCACACCTAGGGGGGTGGAACGGACGTAGTCCCTATGCAATGCTGCTGGCACAAAACGAATTGGCACTTGTGTATTCATCACCCGGCGCGACCACCATGGGCCGAATACTAAAGGAGAATCTGCGCCCGTCAACGCCGGAGATCGACACCGAAGTCAGCGGCAAGGATTGCGTCGTTGCCGCGAAATGCCCCAACTACGTCTGGCACGTCGATCTGACCGTGGTTTTCACCGGCGCGGACTTTTGGACCTCGTGGCTGCCGCTGACGCTACCGCAATGTTGGCTGTTTTGTCGGTGGGTCGCGGTCGTCGTCGATCATTTCTCCCGCCGCGATTTCCGCAACGCCCCTCGGAAAACGTCCCATCTCACACCAAATTACCGGCTATTTCTCGGGGTGCGAACCTCTATCTCATCGGTTGTCAAGGATCGCCGGACGAGGACACCAGTCCCTGAAAGACGGGTTGCAGGGGGGTGCAGTGCTCATCAATTCGGCTGGTGGTTTCGTCGCCGGGCGCAATCTGATTGTCCTGGCTGAAATCGAACGACCGGATCTACCCTTGCTTACCCTCGCCTTGCTGCTCGGCCCTCCGGACGATCTCAAGCACGAGCCGGACCGGACAGTTGAGCGAAGTTGACACGGGGCAGTATTTCTCCATCTTTTCCTTTAGCCGCAGTGAGGAGGCCTTCTTTGCCGCCTCGTCATCCGACATGGTGACGGCAATCAAGACATCGATGCCGGTGAATCGGAGGCCCCCAGAGGTCTTCTCCATCCTGCCCGAGGACTTGCTCAAGTATGACTCAAAAGCAAGCTCGAATCGGTACGCGAAATAGAGGAAGGTGCTTAAAAGGCAGCTTCCCACGGAGGCGACAAGGAGTTCCTCGGGCGACCACACCCCCTCCGGCCCGCCGAACTCGGGCGGCGTCGCTACGGTCAAATCAGGATTGTCCCGGGCGCTCACGCGGCACTCTCGCTCATGCCGCCACGCGGTTTCCACTTGGAGAGTATACATGTTGGGTTTCTCCTTTCCGCTTTGCAGCGGGCTGGCCGACCGGTTCCGACAGGAGCCGTGCCCGGTGTTCCATTCCAACTGAGCAGCTGTCCGCCAGATTCCCGACCTCGCGCCGGAGCGCGCCGCCGGCCATGATGCTCGTTCCCGTAAAGCTATTCACGGGTCTTCCTCCTCTTGGATCGCATGGCCTCCCTGACAGGGCACCACTCGCGAAACCGGCACTGACTGGACGGGTAGGGGCAGCGTGGGTTGTCTGGATCAATCTCAAGGTTCTCCTTCATGCAAATGAGGGACCTCGGGGTCTCGGAGTCTTGATCCTCTCGCGCCGATGTGGTCGTGTTCCCCGCGGGCCGAGACCGTGGCCGAAACAGCATCGCCACGAAGCCGGCGCTGCGTGCCTCGCCCTGGCGCGGGCGCTCGATTTCGAACGTTCCCTCGTCCGGACTCCCGAAGAGGGTTGAAACTGAACGATCGAACCGCAACCCCACATCCTCGGCCAGGTTTCTGACTTCCTCCAGCGTGAAGAATCTCGCCTCCGAGTAGAACATGTGCCCGGCCCTCCCTTTTGCTGCATAGGACTTCCCCCAAGGACTCCCGGCCGGGACGATCCCCAGCACGATCCCGCCTTCGACACGGGTGACGCGCACCGCCTCACGCAGCAGTCCCCCGGCGTCTTCGGCGAAGCAGAGTGTCATGATCACGAAAACGGCTCCGAACTCCCTGTCCTCGAAGGGCAAAGCCTGACCCTGCGCCCGAAGTGCCTGGATCCCACGCCACTTCGCGTACTGGAGAACGCTGGACGCCGGGTCGACCCCGATGTCGACCCCCAGGGCACCGGCGAACTGCCCGGTTCCCACACCGATCTCGAGCCAGAGCCGCGGGAGCTCGCTGCTCAACTGCTGCAGGCAGAGCACCTCCGATGCGAAAAGCATTTTCCTCCGCTCGGAGTCAAACCACGCGTCGTAGCGCGCAGCCTCGCGCTCGAATATCTGTATCCTGCTCAGAGCGGCGTCTCCTTTGTGACCTTGTAGTAGAGCTTCTCTGCTACAAGCGATTCCTCCAGCAAGTTTTCAGCGTTGAGTTCTTCGATGTACTTGATGACCTCATTCCGGTGCATATCGAGTCCACCAGCAATGTCGTCTATGGAACAGGGACGCCTTCGCAGTAGATCCAGGACGTCTTCTCGACTAGCGGCGAATTCGGCCAAGCCGTGAACGTCGCGAAAATCGGCGATTACTTCGGCAGGTGGATTGAACATCCTTGCCAGTTCAGTTAAGCGTTCGCGCGAGATGCCAATCGCGAAGCTCTCGGCCGGCGGGCGGGTGACGGTGTTTAATTGCACGCGATCCGGGCGGATGCGATCGACGCACTTGGCCACCTTGGCGAATTCACCAGGGACGGCCGTGTGAGCACCGAGTACGAAGACTTCCAGCCAATACTCTCCTCGAAAGTCACGACGAAAGTCGATGAGACCATCCAACATCTGCTCGAAGGAGATCTTCTCATGCGGGCGATTCACGAGCCGAAACATGGCTTCGTCGCCGGCGTCAAGCGACGGGATAACGAGGTCGGCGTTGATCAATTGACGGCGAATGTCTTCCTGCCACAACAACGATCCGTTGGTGAGCACGGCCACCGGCACATCCGTCATTGCCTTGATGCGGTCGATAAGCTCGTCGACTCGCGAGAAAAGCGTAGGCTCACCGGACCCGCTGAGGGTAATGTAGTCCGGACTGCTAGCCAGTTTCTCCTTGAGATCCTCAAGGACCCCGTCAAGCGGCACCCATTCTTTTCTTTCTATCGTCTTGCACGTGGTTCGGCCAAGCTGGCAGTAGATGCAGTCGTAGGTACACGTTTTGAACGGAACGAGGTCCACGCCAAGCGAGCGTCCCAGCCGGCGCGAAGGCACGGGGCCGAATACGTGGCTGCTCATGAAATCTCCTGGTAATGCTGGCTTTCTCGGCTTCCGACATATTGTTGCCAGAATGCGAGATCACCAAAACGATCCCTCAGCGACACGGGTGACTTTTCTGTGCGATCAACTTGAGTTCTTCACCTTTTTTGATTTCTTCTTCAACCACTCTGGTATGGTAGCGCCGGAGGCAGTATCAAACCGCGGTACATAGGGCTTGATGTCCAACACCGGGGTACCCGCAAAGGCATCAATCCGCTCGATTTCGACCACGTTTTCCTTCACGGAAATGATCTTGCAGAGCGTCATGCCGATCAGGTTGGGTCGACAGGGCGACCGGGTGGCGAAGACGCCAGTCAGCGGATTCGCCCGGTTTCCTCTGGGATGGACCTGCAAGACCGCGCGCTTCTCGGGGGTGTCGTTACGGTCGAACCACCAGTATACATAGACGTGCGAAAATCCATCCAGGCCGAGCAGTCCCCGTTGATACCGTTTGTCTAGCACGATTTGCGTTTTCCCTTTCTCCTTCGCGACGCGGCCGATCGGAGAAACGGTAAATTGTCGCGCCCGGCGCTGTTCCGCCTTGGGCGTGGGATTTGTCCCGACAGACCGAATGCCGAGAAAGAAGACCGTCAACAGGACAAAAGAAACGTAATTCATGACTTCCACCTCCGATTATGCACCAAGGTCGATCATTGATCACAGGGAGGGCGATCACACGGGGTATCTCGTCCGCAACATGGTGTTCCGCGGCCACATCGGGTTGCTGCTCGTGGGTAATCGGTGGCGTGGAATCCGGAACCCTTGAAGATAACCGCTGCTCCAGGCCCGATCAGCCGCCGTACGGGGCCGCCGCATTGGGGGCAGATCTTCACGGGGTCATCCTTCATGCTCTGAAACTTCTCAAATCGTTCTCCACACTCGTTGCACTCGTACTCGTACGTAGGCATAGCCGTACCTCATCTTGAAACTATCTGCTGCGCACGCACAGACTAAAAGTTGCCTGCCGTCGCGTCAATGGTCATGAAGGGGGCTACCGCTCGTGGCTTCTACATTCTGAGTCTCTCTTGAAGGGCTCTCTTGGGCATCGCGAGCCAGGATCGACTGCACGATCTCCGAAAGCGCCCTGGCGGCCGGCGACTGCGGGCCATCGCGGCAGAGTGGGATCCCGGCATCTCCGGCCACGACGATCTCCGTGTCGATCGGAATCCGCCCAAGAAAAGGAACCCCCATTTCCTGTGCAAGTGCGGCTCCCCCACCTCGCTTGAACAGATCGATCCTTTCCCCGCATTTCGGACACAACAGCCCGCTCATGTTCTCCACGATCCCAACAATCGGCAGCGACACGGTATTGCAGAAGGAGACACAGCGGCGGACGTCCGAGATGGCTACCTCCTGCGGCGTGGTGACAATGACCGCGCCGGCCGGGGAGCCCACGAGTTGGGCCACCGACAACGGCTCATCGCCCGTTCCCGGTGGGGAATCGACTACGAGATAATCCAGGTTTCCCCAGAGAACATCCTTCAGGAACTGCCGGATCAGATGGTATTTTCTGGGCCCCCGCCAGATCACGGGATCGTTGCCGCTGGAAAGCAAAAAGCCAATGGACATAACAGCCAGCATGTCGCTCACCCTGACCGGCACAAGTTCTTTCCCGGCGACCTGTACGGGGCGACCTTCCAGTCCCATCAGCTTCGGAATGCTTGGCCCATGGACATCGACGTCCAAGAGCCCAACACGTTTTCCGGCCTGGGCCAAAGCTGCCGCCAGATTAGCGGCAACGGTGCTTTTGCCCACGCCACCCTTACCTGAGAGTACAAGCAGCTTGTAATCAATGTTCTCCATGCGGCCCTGGAGCATCAGTTCTTCCTGCCGCATTTGGGCTTCGTCTTTTTGAGGCGTCTGTCGCTTAGATTGATTCCCAGTATTCATCGAATCAGGCCCTTTCACGCTTTCTTCAACGTAATTGCTTGCTGAAGGCATTCGTCGACGCACAGGCCACAGCCTGCGCAATTGGACGTGTCGATGCTAGCCACAGCATCAACCGTAATTACTCCCATAGGGCAGACCGCGATGCAAGCAGCGCAACCCGTGCACCGTGTGGTGTCCACGGTCGCAACCAGGGGACGGCGGCGGCCCGCCTGTATCTGCGAAACCTTCTCGTTAATGGTTCCCGGCTTCTGCCCGGTTGCCCGGGCTTGGGCCCTGCGAGCTTCAAGCTCTTGACCGTTGCCACTTCGGAATGCGGGTGGCGGAAGTGTCATTGGCGCGGACACTTCTTCGTTGTCAATCGGCAGTGGCAAGGACGCCCCTGGGCTTGGCATCATGCCTCTGCCACGGCCCATTCCGCGACCCAGCCCACGGCCGCTTCCCATCCGTTGGCCGGCACCTCGTCTCTTTCCCCGGCCTCTACCCCGTCCACGGGCCCAGCCCCAGAAGCCGCGTCGCGGAACAAGATTCACGTATCCGGGGCCACCGCGTCCAGCACCACAACCGGCTATGCTCGCATTCATGGGGCCCAGACTGGCCGGTCCCGTTCTATCTCCACGTGGCACGGTAGCTTCTCCTTTACAATATCCATGGTTTGCTATTGCGTCGTTTCGGCCATTGGCTGATGGGCGCACGCCCATATCATCTGGCCTCGCTCGATCAGCCGAACTCGAATGTCCGAGAAACCTGCCTCTTTCAGCAGACACTTGACCTCATCGGGACGATAGTAGTCTTCGTCCCACAATCTCTGTGCGAGGGAGCCTTTGGGAAAATCGACGACCAACAGCTTACCTCCCGGTCGAAGCACCCGGCGCGTTTCCGCCAAAATGGTTCTCGGTCGTTTCATCTCGTGTAGAGCCCACATCGTCACCACCGCATCCGCGGAGCCATCGGCTGCGAATGGAAGGCGAGCTACATCCCGTCGAAGGCATCGAAATCGCACCCCTCCGTCAGAACGGCGTCGCTTGGGAAAACCGTCGGAGGCGATGTCCACGCCTATCACTTCCTGATGGTAGGTTTCCGCCAGATAGCGAACCAAATCGCACGAGCCACAGCCCAAGTCCAATACGTGCCTTGCCAAGCGCAGCTCGCGCCCGATCCGCTTGCAGAGACGGGGCTTCATTCGCTCATAGAAATCGTCTTTCAATCCCCCGCGGGGCATGCGAGCCTCCTGTCGGCCTGCTTCACTTATTCGGGCGTTCGGATCTTCGTGCGTCTCAAGAGAGCGGACACGTTCCGGTCGGGCAGCTCGCCCCGGTGGGCCGGGAGGATCCACTTTCCCTGACCGCAAAGGCCGAAAGGATCCTGTCGGTTTTCTTGGAGCCGCATTGCTCACATTGATGTTCCGCTTTGGTGTTGGCTTTCTCCAAGAACTCCGTCACGTGTCCACACTCTTTGCAGCGGTATTCGAACAACGGCATGTCTTTCTCCTTGCTTGTTTCGGGAACCGAGATCACCGGTGTGATCGTCCCGCGTGATGGTTCTCCAATCGCTGGGCACATTCACACAGTAGTTTCTTGAGGCGTTCCAACGACACGGTGTACGGCTCGATCTCCAACTTCATCCAATCGCAGATCCTGAGCATCTTCTCCGGAGTCGTTTCCAACATTTCGTCGAAGTACCCCATCGCATCGAGGACGATGGCCTTTTCATGTGCCGGAAAGGTTTCATTTGCCATGGCGGCGTCCCAATCCTTAAAGATGGCGTCCCAATGCTCCAGCCAACCGGGCGTGAGCCAATAGGTTTTCGCGTCCCCGGCAATGCGGTTCCGCGTTTCCACGTCAGCGAGTATGTCCACGCAGTTTTTTGCCCGCACGCGAGCAAACTCCTTGCCGAACCTGGCAAGGAGGGCGTCCGTATCGACGCCCGCATCGAAATCCAGATAACATTTCTCCCCGAAAACAACGACGACCCTCTCGGAAACCGCCCTGGCCTTCTGTGTCTGTCGAACCAGTTGCTTTTCGAGCTGTTTGGGCCACTCGTGTAGCCCGGGGGCTGTGAAGAACATGCGGTTGCTATTCAGGAAGCCCGTGTCGGCCAGACGGCGCATCTCGCGGCGCAATGTTCCACAGGCGACGATGCTACAGCCATCCAGTGACGGACAAGGTGCGTGTTCGTTCATGATTTGCAGTCTTCCGTGTGGTTTTCAACAACCTATTTCGCCTCGCCAGTCCGTCAGGCCAAGTATTGCTGCTGCTGAGACGGCAGAAAAACCAGCCATCACCACCTCAGGCTCCTTCTTCCTCTTCCAGTTGACGAATCCGCTCCTGGATTTCCTGTGTCTGTCGAACCATGGTCTCTGCTTGCTGTCTCAGCAGTCTGAGTTCCTCGTGTTTGTCTGTGCTTTCGGGTGGCTGCGGAATCGCGTTGGGCATGGGTGCTGGGGGCCAAGCGCCAGCTCCCATACCGCCTCCACCCATACCGCCACCACCCATGCCACGTCCCCTGCCGCCACCGCGACCCATGCCTCTTCCCATGCCACCACCCCGACCGCCACCGCGGCCCATTCCCATGCCGGTCATTGGGGGCTGCTGGCCGGTCTGCATCGCAGGGGGCTGTTGAGATGACGCAGCCTGACTATCAGGATCCGGGCTTCCCGTGCCGAAATGACTTGCAACGTTTGGCTGATCCACTGCGCTGAGTCGACCTGCCTTGAACTGTTCGACGACGTCGCGCAGGCGGCCGGAGCATCCGACGATGATTTCAATACCTGCCGCCGAGAGGGTTTGATAAGCGTTCGGGCCACAGTTACCTGTCAGCACGAATCTCACGCCTTTCTCATTCATCAATTGCGCGGATTGAATGCCGGCGCCTCCGCCCAGCATGACGTTCGGGTTTTCCACAGCCTCGAAGGCCAGGTCGTCCGTTTCCACAATCACAAAGTAGGGACAACGGCCGAATCGTGGGTCCACAGGACCGTCCAGAGAGGGTCCGGTAGCAGTAACGGCGATTTTCATAATAGACCTTTCTATTGTTCTGCGGCAGATTGCCCAGGCCGAAAGGGCGCGGCTATGCACGCCGTCCCAGCCGTCGCGGCAATCCGTTCCTTATTTCTCCTGTGGTTGTGCCTCGAGTTCTTCGATACGCTTTTTTATGCCTTCAAGAGCACTGGTGAGGTATTCCGCTTGCCGTTTCAGCAGGTCGAGTTCCTGCTCCGTGCTTATGGTGGCCGGCGCAAAGGGCCAGGCAAACGGAGACGCGGTAGCCCCGGCGGCCCCGAAGGCGGGCAGTCCCCGTGCGGCCCGTTGCCAACCGGTCAAGCCGGTAGCGTAGAACCAATTCCGCCACCCACGGCCACCCCCACGGCCCCAAAATCCGCCTCCCGGCGCGGGATTCATGAAGCCGGGAACCGGGTATCCTGCACAGTAACCTGCCGCGCGACCGGTCATGGGCCCCATTCCCGCAGGGCCCGTTCCATCTCCACCTGGCATCGTTACGTTCCTTTCTCGAAAAGAGGACTACTGGTATCGTTTACAAGTAACGCCACGTTCTTGCGACGATCGACCCACGTCGTTGTCGCTTCAGGGCGTTTATAAAAGAGTAATGCGGTCTCGAAGATAAGCTTCATCACCTCCGACCTCTGCCTCTCCCCCGGCCGAATCCTCGGCCGAATCCTCGGCCAAACCATCGGCCGAATCCTCGACCCCGAGCAGGCAGGTAGCCTGTTCGATAGCCGAACGGGGTCGGAACTCTACCGTAGGGGGGGAGGGGATAGGCGGCAGGAAGTCCTCCGTAGGCGCCTCCGGCCAAGGGTGCCGGACCGACAATACGATTCATGTAGCCGGGAACCGGGTATCCTGCGCAGTAACCTGCCGCGCGACCGGTCATGGGCCCCATTCCCGCAGGGCCCGTTCTATCTCCGCCTGGCATGGCGATTCTCCTTTCTCGTAAGGGTTATTCTCTGGCCATTGCTGTCCCGCATTTTGGACAAGTCTTCTGATTACAGGGCTGCCCGGCGACATGCGGAACCTTGTGGCCGCAGTTTGGACAAATGCAATTCCCGCCTGGCCCGGCGGCTAGCGGACCGCGCATGCGACCACCACCGCGCTGGCCGTTCGTCGGCGGCCCAGTTCCATCACGACGTGGCATTGGCATCCCCTTTGGTTGTAAATCTCCAGTGTTCTTCCGCGTTGGCGCTGCGGAGCGGCTGAAGCTCTCCCGCCTTAAACTTTTCGATTGCCTCGCCTACCGTTCCGGTGGCTGTCGTAAAGACGCTGACCTTGGCAACCTTGAGCGTGCCGAACGCCTTGGGGCCGATCTTCCCGGTGATCACCGCGGCGACGCCCAAGCTGACCAGCGCGCCGGCGGCTTGCATTCCCGCAGTGTGAGCCGTATAGAAGCTTTCGAAATTGTTGCATACGCTCAACTCGCCTGATTCCGTATTCACGAGAACGAAACACGGCGCGCGCCCAAAGCGTGGATCGACTTGGCTATCGAAATCCGGACCCTGTGAACTTACCGCCACCTTCACAGCACAACTCCCTAGATTCCAAACCCCGGCCCGGCCCCGGAGCGGCCGCCGCGAAACCGCCGCCGCCGTCCGCAACAACCCGGCATCATGAAGGCCTGCTCGGTCAACTGTCCCGACATGAACGCCCGAAGTACGTCTTCCACCTGACCGCAGGCTTGCGGAATCACTTCCACGCCTGCGGAGAGCAGCATGGTTTCAAGCGGTCGAGAGATCGCGCCACAAATCAGCACGTCCGCTCCAAATTCGGCAACTCGCCATGCCCGGGGACCCAGTTCCGCTTCCTCTACAACCTGCTCTGTTCGCCGGACCTCACGTCCGTTTTCGATATCCACCAGCATGAGGCGTCTGGCCGCATCGAAGACGGGGGAGATCCTGCCGTCGAAAACCGCTATCGCTACTTTCATGGCTGACTGGACACTGCAACAGCCGTGCCCAGCGGAAATCAGCAATCATTTTGAGGCATAACTTGTTTTCCACACGTCGTTTGCATTGCCAGGAATCACGGCCGACGCAAGGCCCAACAATCGCATCATGCGATCCAGTGAACCGGCAAGGAATCGCGATCTGCGACGGTAAAGATGTCCCGTTCGGCAATCGCGGTCTATGCGGGGTTGGCAATCAACCGCTTATTATCGAGCCTTGCATAGCCAATGAACGGAGGGCGACCAACGGAAGCCCGGTTTCAAGGCATTTGGCCATGACCACCGTTCAATGGCAATGCAAACATCAATAATGTTCGCGAAAGTAGTGAACTCGCAAGACTACGGATTTCCCCACGAATGCCGGGCTCCCGTTGGTCGCCCTGGGATCACTCAGTAGTTCCAAGTTCTATTGAGACCCAGCATTGTCATTCTGAGCGCAGCGAAGAATCTCCTTGATTATCGAGATCCTTCGCTGCGCTCAGGATGACCTGCCGTGGTATCAGCCAGCCGAACTTGGAACTACTGTCACTACTTGTGCGACCCTCTATAACTTCAACCGACCGGCACGGTGAGTTCCTTGCCAACGAGTTGGTTGACTGCGCTGCGCACGGCTTCCACCGCTTTCGGATGACACATCACCAGAAGGTCGGCGCCGCCTTGCAGGAGAGTGGTCGCGGTGACCGCTTCCCAGGCCGGACCGCGCTGGCGCGCCGGTCCCCATACTTCGGCGAACTCGTCGCCCGCCTTTGCCTCCTTCGTCCTCCACGCCTCGGAGCCAACGTCCAAGATGACCGGCTGCGCCAACAGCCTGTCGCCCGACAGCGCGGCGAGCCTCCCTCGCTCCAGTATCGAGTAAATGTATTCCATGCCGTATCCGAGCGCCGCCGTAGTCGGGTAAACGACGATATCCTCCAGAGGATAGCCCATGTCCGTAACGAGGATGCTCATTTGCTTGGTCTTGTTGATATCGCATGGGGCCAGGGCGATCAGCTTATGTCCGTATGCTTGTGCCGCGGCGGCTAGCGTGCGGTAGTCGGTTTCGGTGGCTGCCCCGAGAAGGCAGTTCTCGCCCTGGGTCGCCTCGGCTATCTTGGGCATGACGTTCTGATCTTTCTCCGGTACCTGGCAACCCCAGACAATCAAGGGAAGGTCCACCGCCTCCAGGACCGCCTGAACGGTTTCCAAAGCCTCTTCCGGTGAGCGGTCACCTTCGTCGGGGTGCGTGCTCAGAAGCCGAAGGTGGACCAGATCGGCCCCTAATTCCCTCACCCTGCGCGCCCATGCCGGCGGATCGGACCAGACGTCCCCGTAGACATCTTCCAGCGGTTTGGGCCAGGCGGCGGGCTCCTTGTCGAACACTTCCATCGCGATGGCGGGCGGGTTGGGCATCTCGCCGTCGAAGCTCAACAAGGCAGTGCCCGACGCACCACCGATCGTGACCGTCCGGCCCCGCGTTCCGCCTTCGGCTTCGGTGGCCCCGATCGTAACCGTATTGACTCGTCCCGACCAGTTCTCTTTGACGTCAGGAACCTTCATGGAGTATCCCCTGCTGTTGGGTTCAAGTCGTGCTTATTCGTGACCGCTGGCCATCCAAGCTCTTCGCCACGGACGGGAATCGGGCTAAGTCCGTGTGGGGCAGGAAACAGGCGGACGTGAACTTCTCCATGTATGCGGGGTCCACCATGAGTTCCTGGTACGTGATCCGCTCCCGGATGCGGTTGACTTCTTCGAACATGCGGCGGCTCAGCATGGCCCGTTTCGCGCCCGCCACGGAACTGTTTCCTATGAACTGAATCCGCTCGATGGGCACGTCAGGCAGCAGTCCTATCGTGATGCAACTGGATGTGTCAAGCTTGTTGCCGAATGCCCCGGCGATATAGATCTTCTCGACCTTCTCAAAGGAAAGCCCGACAGACTCGACCAGGGAGTCCGCGGCCGCATAGATGGCGCCCTTGGTGCGGACCAGATTCTCGACGTCGGTCTGACTCATGATTACGTCGCGCCCACTGCCGGCCTCCTCGGCGGAAACGAGCAGCAACTCCGGCCTGGCGTCTGCCTCGGAAACCCTGAAATGATCCGGCGCGGAGCGGACCTGAAAGCGACCAGCCCGGTCTACAACGCCCGCAATCACCATCTCAGAAAGCGCATCGATCAGCCCGGTTCCACACAGTCCCACGGGCGGGCAGCCATCGACGGTGGTCGCGGAGATCGCACGCCCGTCCCGAAACATCCGTATGCTGTCTATCGCTCCGCAGGTCGCGCGCATCCCGCAACTGATCGACCCGCCCTCGAAGGCCGGTCCCGCGGAGGCCGAAGATGCCACCAGGAACTCCTTATTCCCGAGAACCACCTCCCCGTTGGTGCCGATGTCCAACAGGAGCGAGAGTTTCTCGGATTGGTGCATTCCGGAAACCAGAATCCCCGCCGTGATGTCTCCGCCGACGAAGCTTCCTACCATGGGCAAGGTATAAAGGAGGCCTCGTGGATGAATGCGGAGTCCGACCTCGGCTGCCCTAACCGGTGGCGGATTGGTCGCCGAAGGGACAAACGGCGAGAGGCGGATCAGGTCCGCCTGGAGCCCCAGCAGGAAATGCAACATCGCCGTGTTGCCCGCAGCCACCACGCAGTGAATGTCTCCCCTGCCGACCCGCGTGCGCTCGACGAGGTCCTCGATGAGGGTTTCGACATCCTGAACAATAGCGCGATGTAGCACCTCCGCACCGCCAGGCTGTCTGGCGTAGTTAATGCGGTTGATGACGTCTGCGCCGTACTCGATCTGCGAGTTGTATTTCGCCGCCGCCTCGCGTGTGACTCCGGAGGTGAGGTCCACCAGGTGCCCGACCACGGTCGTGGTCCCCACATCAAGCGCCAGCCCGTAATTGCGATCGGAAGTATTACCTCGCTCCACGTAGAGGACCTCTTTGACGTCGTTCCTCAAGCCCACGGTCGCCGTGACGCGACCGTCCCACTTCCAGGTCCACGAGGATCGGTTCACCTCTCGAATACGGAGCGCTTCGGGCAACTCCCGGGCGATCTTCAGGCCCATCTGCAGCGACCCGGAACGTTGCTTTGACACCGCCTCCAGCAACCGCTCTTGGTCCGCGGTCGGATCGTCCAGACTTGGTTCAGGTAGCACAATAAACAGCTTTTCGACGACGGGATCCAACTCAGCAGTCAGGCGCTCGCCGGCTCGTTCTGCGAAGTCACGGAACTGCTCGCTGTCTATTCCAATATCTTCGTAGGCGCCGAGCCGCGACTCGGGCGGCACTTCGACGACCAGATCGCTGGTGGGAACGACCTGGCATGCCAACACGTATCCGCGGCGGATCTCATCGCGGGTGAGAAACTCGGTCGACTCTCCCTCGACCTCGCCTTCGCGCACGATCACGCGGCACTTGCCACAGACCCCCTCGCCCCCGCAAATTGCCCCAACATACACGTTCGCTGCCCGTGCGGCCTCCAGCAGCGTCTTGCCCTCTTCCACTGTGGTCTCATGCCCTTCCGGCAGGAATCGAATGCGAAAGCTCGCCATGATCCATAATTCTCCTAGGCTTTGTCGGAAAACTCAAATCGGGGGTCCCGGCGCGCCGGGATAGCGAAGCGGTGGCCCAGTGGGCAAAAAACCGGGCCTTCGCTTCGCTCCATTCCCGGGCACCCAACTCCCAGTTCCCGTTTTCCGACACAGCCTAGTGCTGCGTCAAGGCTAAGAATGAGGGTGCCACTGCTGGCTTGTCCAGCAGTGCCAATGAGTTACGTTGCATCAAACCCATAATTTTAGCTTTGACACAGCACTAGCGTTTTCCGCAGTGGTTGATCCGCAAAACGCTTTCGCCAGGCCGCGTACGAGAGACGTTCCTGGTAAGCCTGGAGCCTCTGGCGAAAGGCCTCGTTCCCGGGGCTGGTGCGACGGGGGCCACTATCGACCACCGGTGGGAAAGGCCATCTCCTCGCAGCGCCAGCACCCCTGGGCCTTCAGGTCACCGTTGGGGTCGACGTCTTTGTCGCACAACCAACCGTTACCTTCCTTGTCCTTGAAGAACTTGAGGGGACGGGCCGGCTTGTGGGTACTGGTGCTCATTTCTTCTCGCGTGTCGTTTTCAGTGCTCATGGTCATCCTCCTATGGTTGTGGTCCACGGGTCTCGTTGTTGGCTTTCGCTCGCACTCGACCCTGTGTCATGTATAGAAACTTTGATCGCCACGCACGAGACCTACCCGGGCCACCAACACCTCGCTGCCACTAAGAACGTGTTTGGAAAGCCGTTTCATGCTCTGTCAAGGGTGCCATGGGCGGCTTGTCCGCCCTTGGTTTTGGGCGGATTCCGTGGCCAGCACTGCTGGACAAGCCAGCAGTGGCACCCTTTTCAA